>Ga0265296_1000392_pt1 | contig 70588 bp, 76 predicted proteins | sample MunlanPumphouse1_FD_189073 | JGI IMG/M metagenome (GOLD analysis project Ga0265296, IMG submission 189073) | Groundwater microbial communities from a municipal landfill in Southern Ontario, Canada - Pumphouse #1 | ecosystem: Environmental > Aquatic > Deep subsurface > Groundwater | place...
AAACTAATTGAGATAAGAGAACCAATATGTACCATAGGAACTATGGGAATTAACGCCCGTGAAGGACTCTCAAGCAGAGAGCCGATGCAGCGGGACGCGCAAGCCCTTTAGGGTTGCGTAGTTCACAAATTTCACTATATCCTCTGTGTTCGTACCAGGACCAAAAATTTCTGTTATTTTAATATTTTTTAAAGCAGGTACATCCTCATCTGGTATTATACCCCCCGCAAAAACAATTACATCAACCCTTTTCTCGTTCAATAATTCCATTATCTTCGGGAAAAGGGTGGTGTGCGCACCTGAGAGGATGGATAGACCAATAGCATCAACATCTTTCTGTACCGCAGCCTCAACTATCTGCTCCGGGGTCTGGTGAAGACCAGTATATATAACCTCCATTCCACTGTCCCTGAGCGCTCTTGAGACTATTTTTATTCCCCTGTCATGGCCGTCCAGACCAGGTTTAGCCATTAAAATTCTTATTTTTTTCGCCCCCATTTTATTCATCTCAAAATATTGCTTTCTCCCTGTATTCACCATATATTGAACGAAGAACATTGCATATCTCTCCAACTGTGGCATAACATTTAACGCACTCCAGTATCGGATACATCAGATTTCCTTCCCTTTGTGCAACTTTTGTAAGCTCATCCAGCGTCTCTTCAACCTTCTTATTGTCCCTTTTCAAGCGCAATTTCTTCAGTCTCGCGATCTGCATTTTTTGCACCGTTTCATCTATCTTCAGCGTCTCTATAGGCCTTTTCTCGTCCTCGGTGAATTGATTCACACCTACAACGACCCTCTCTTTCCTTTCCACTTCTTTCTGGTACATGTATGATGCGTCCGCAATCTCTCTCTGGAAAAAGCCCGTATCTATGCCTTTTATCATGCCAGAAAGCATTTTCCAGTCTCCTCTCCCCAAAGCCTCAATAGTCCCAATGTATTTCATAGCTCTTTCTTCCAGTTCGTTGGTTAGTGCCTCAATGAAGTATGAACCCGCAAGAGGGTCAATAGTATTAGTCACACCACTCTCGTATGCTATTATCTGCTGCGTGCGAAGTGAAATACAGACAGCTTTCTGTGTAGGCAGCGCATATGCTTCATCCATAGAATTTGTATGAAGCGATTGAGTTCCTCCCAGGACTGCTGCCAGGGCTTGAATTGTTGTGCGAACGATGTTGTTTTCCGGCTGCGCAGCTGTCAGAGAGGAACCTGCTGTCTGCGTATGGAAACGGAGCATCCATGAAGCTGGATTTTTTGCTCCATATTTTTCTTTCATTATCCGCGCCCATATTCTACGTGCTGCGCGAAACTTTGAAATTTCTTCAAAGAAGTCATTGTGTGAGTTGAAAAAGAATGAAAGGCGGGGAGCGAATTCATCAATGTTGAGTTTCCTTTGTAGTGCCGCTTCGACATAAGCCATTCCGCTTGCGAGCGTGAACGCGAGTTCCTGTGTCGCATTCGCTCCGGCTTCTCTCATGTGATATCCGCTTATGCTTATCGAATTCCATTTCGGCATAAATTCTCCACAGTACTCCAGTATGTCCGCTGCAATGGATATAGAAGGTTTGGGCGGAAATATATAATTCCCCCTTGCTATATATTCTTTGAATAGATCATTTTGGATTGTTCCTGTGAGTTTATCTGCAGTTACGTTCTGCTTTTCCCCTATGAGTATATACATTGCCAACAAAACCGCAGCGGGCGCATTTATAGTCATAGATGTGCTGACCTTGTCAAGAGGTATATCATTGAAAAGGATTTCCATATCTTCAAGTGAGTTTATTGATACGCCTACTTTCCCAACCTCGCCAAGCGCACGTATATCGTCTGAGTCGTAACCCAGTTGAGTTGGTAAATCGAAGGCAACACTAAGACCGGTCTGGCCCTGCGAGAGCAAGAATCTATACCTTGCATTGGTATCCTCGGCAGAACCAAAACCCGCATACTGTCGCATAGTCCATAATCTTCCGCGGTAACCTGTTGGATATATATTCCGGACGTACGGGAACTCTCCGGGAAAACCCAGATCTTCTGCGTAGTCCATTTTCGCAATATCAGTTGGTGTATAAACCCTTTTTATCGGAATTCCTGAAATGGTCGCAAACGTCTGTTTACTCTCAGGGACCTTTTCGAGGACTTTTTTAAGAGTTGAGCTCTCCCATTCCTTTGCTCTTTTTCCAATTTTTTTTAGATCTTCTTCTTCAAAAACCATATTACTCCAATACAATCGGCTCGAATTTGAATCCGTAAACCTCTTTCTTTTCGATTGTGCGCAGCTTCCCCCACACAGGATGCAATTTCATGCACGGCTTTGGGTCGTCGGTCATTATTTGCCCCATTGCCCGGACTTTGTTATTGAATTCCACCAAGCCCAGTGTCAAAGGGGAAATTTCGATCCCTATGGGCAGGGCATAGAGCTTCGTAAAGGTGATCAAATTGCACTCATCTCCAAGGCTGATATCATCAAATTCTGTGTTCTTACAATTCAAGCAACGCTCGTGCTTTGGGTACATGACTTTGCCGCAGCGCTTGCACCTCCACGCAATCATTTTTTCCTGCATTTCAATCGCCTCGCTCCAGAATGTGAATAATAGTATTGTTTCCAAAACCGCCAAAATTGCATGCCAGTGCTCGCTCTGGATCCTTCACCTGTCTCTGTCCAGCCTCGCCGCGTAGCTGCCAGACCAACTCTACAATCTGCGCAACTCCAGTTGCTCCCACTGGATGACCCTTCGATTTTAATCCGCCAGAAGGATTTATGGGAAGCTCTCCATCGATAGCAGTGACGCCTTTCTCCAAAGCCAGTTGCCCCTCGCCCTTTTTGAAAAATCCGATATCTTCACTCTCGGCTATTTCCAGGATCGCAAACGCATCGTGCAGTTCGGCGACATCCATATCTCTGGGATTGAGCTTTGCCATCTTGAACGCACGCTCGGCTGCGATTTTAACAGATTTTAAGATTATCGGATCTTCTCGCTCCTGGAGAGTATGGGTGTCTGTTGCATGCCCAAACCCAAGGATTTTTACAGGTTTTGTAGTGAACTCCTTTGCTTTCTCGGCAGGGCACAAAACTACCGCCGCTGCGCCGTCACTGATTGGGCAGCAGTGGTAGAGCCGCAACGGGTCAGAAACCATAGCCGAGGTCATGGCATCCTCTACTGTACATAGCTTGTGGAGCGCAGCGTATGGATTCTTCATACCATTTGCATGGTTTTTCACAGCTACCATCGCAAGGTGGCGTTCGGTGAGGCTATAGCGCTCCATGTAAAGGCGGGTAAATAGTGCTGCCATCGCAGGCATTGTAGCGCCGTGCACATATTCTGCGTCAGGATGGTTCAGTGTAGACATAAGGTCGGAAATTGTGCTAGTATCAACTCCGGTCATTTTCTCCCCGCCAGCAACGAGCACCATATCGCTTGCTCCGGAAGCCACCGCTAAAAAGCCATTCTTTACTGCCGATCCCCCTGATGCCGGCCCATTTTCAATTCGCTCGGCAGATGCAGGAATCAGGTTGATCCGATCCACCAGGGCGCTTGCAATTGCAGACTGATGGGAAAGCTCACCGGCAAGCATGTTCCCAACGTAGACTGAATCAAAGTCACACTCGCTCACTCCGGCATCGTCGATCGCTTTGAGCGATGCCTCCACGAGAATTTCCATCAGGTCTTTTCCATCAAGGCGCCCGAATTTCGTCATACTGCAGCCAATGATTGCTACGTCCCTCATCATATTATCCCACTGTCATTAATATATAATTGCCCACAGTAACTTATAAGCATTGCGCCCTGTTTTATAACTGTCTTTTCCTGAAATAATTTCATCAGGCTTATGCTCGAAAATATTGAACAAGAATTTTTCATATTGTTTTGAAAGTCTGCATCCTCTCAAGAAGCATTCCTTCAACTATAATGGGATACTCTTTTTCTGCGCATTTTAATGCATTTGTCAATTTCCAGCTCTTATCCGCAAAAATCGTTATCAAAGGCTCGCCCTTCTTGACAGTTTCACCTTTTTTCCTGTGGATCCATACACCTGCGCCTTTATCTGTAGGAGCCCCTGCCATCCGCGCTATTTCTACTATGCGCTTGTTATCGAATTCAATTACGTACCCATCTGCCGGGGATAATAATTCTCCTTTGTGTTCACCAGGTTTAATATCAGTATATGAAACATTTGGGTTTCCACCCTGTGCTTCTATGATCTCCTTGAGCTTACTGAATGCTTTGCCAGAACGCAGCGTCTCCATTGCGATATCCTTCCCGTGCCCTCTGGCTGCAACGCCTCCCATCTCCAGAAGAATTCCTGCAAGCCCGGTACTTTTTTCAATAAGGCTGTTCGGTCCCTGCATGGTTTCAAGCACTTTTAACGCTTCCCTTACTTCTATTGCCGGGCCGATGGTCCTTCCCACGGGCGAAGCCCCATACGTCATCGCGCATTCTACTTTCATCCCCAGGCGCTCTCCAAGTTCGATCAGGTCTCGCGCAAGTTTTTTTCCATCTTCAATAGTAGGGACTTTTGTCCCTATGCCCACGGGGATGTCGATAACAACACAATCAGCCCCGACGGCGCCTTTTTTTGCCATTATTGATGCAAGAAGCTGGCAGCGCGGGTCTATCGAAAGCGGATATTCGACTCGTATTAATTTATCATCAGCCGGCGCAATATTTGTGGCTCCGCCCCATGCAATTACTCCACCGACCTTTTCTGTGATGGTCTTTATTTCATCTGCCGTAAATTCAACCGGGGCAAGAACTTCCATCAGATCTGCAGTTCCCGCTGCGCCTGTGATAGCTCGTGAACTGGTCTTGGGTATAAGAAGACCGTTCGCCGCGATTATCGGGACAACAAGCAGGGAGATCTTATTTCCAGGAACTCCTCCTATGCTGTGCTTGTCCATTATGGGATGAGTATTGAACTCAATTTTCTCACCGCTATCGATCATGGCGCGTGTCAACCATTCGATCTCATCCGAAGTCATCCCATATATGTAAGAGCATGTCACAAAAGCTGACATCTCAACATCGGTAAGATTTTCTTTGACAATATCCTGGACGATCTGGCGGATCTCTTCCTGTGTCAATTTCTGGTGATCCATCATTTTCTTGATAAAACCAATAGAATTGGGTTTTGATGTCGGTATTAGTTCGATCTTAAGCGGGCATTGATCCCCAAACTTTTCACAGCATTCCTGATACATACCAACTGTGCCTATCGGGATCATGTCGCCGGTTTCAACGATCGCTGTAAGATATATGTGGTCTTTTAACAGAACACGGTCTCCGCCGCGTACACCCAGTTCTGTGGCATCCTGCTTATTTAGTACTACTTTATACTTTCCTGCTTTGATCTTAAGTGTCTGTACTTTAAATTCCATTTGTTGTACCCTCTGTTCCATCAATCTTTGTATTGACAATACTTATTACTATCGTTGATTTTGCATGAAATACATATTTATAGGTCAGAAGTTATATGGAATTTGGGTATTAATAGAGCATTTAAGGTAAAATAAGACTTTAATGAACCATTTAGGTAATTTTTAGACAATAAAGTACTTTAAAATTCTATTTATACAGTAAGCATGCTTATATTTAAACAGATCAATCTAATAATAACGGCAAATGCCGAATTAAAGAGATGAACGAAATGAATAATAAAGGAATATTAAAGGCTGGAATGCTCCTGTTGGTATTGGGCTTTGTCCTGAATATCATAGGAGTTGCCAGTGCATCAGATGCCACGGAATACCTTGTGGACGATATTGAAGAATATAATGGATCGTTTGGTCCAGAAAATGCCTTATATGGATTGAAACTTGCATTTGAGAATATTGATGAAAGTTTCACATGGAATGCGTCTGAAAAACTTGGAAAAAAGGTTTCACATTCAAGACTCAGGATAGCAGAAGCTAAAACTGAATTGAAAAAGAATAACAATGAAGCCGCTGAAAAAGCCTTTGAACGATATAAAGAGAAGGTAAAAGAGACAGAAGAGTCAATTTCAGGAATTCCAGGAAACGATTCAGGAATACTAAACGCCCAGAAGATGATCGTGAAACATCAGTATGTATTGGAACAGCTTATTGGATCACATCCGAATAATACAGGACTTCAAAACGCTTACAATAGAAGTCTGGAACAGGAAAATAAGTTTGAACTAAAGACAGAAAGAAAGATCGAGCGTGTCCGGACAAGCGAAGGAAAACACATTATCAGGGAAATAAAGAAAGAAAAGGATGACGAACAGAAAGATGACAGCAAGGATTCCAGGGAATTAAAAATAAAAGCAACAATAACGGGTAACGATTCTCGGATCAAGATCGAATTGAAATTTGATACAAATAGCACAACTAATGCAACCATCGCAATGGATATCCTGAATGAACTCAGGTTGACCAGAGATAATATTTCAAGCCTGCTTAGAATTGAAGATGAAACCGAAGACAGTTCAAAGGAAAGCCTGAAAGCTGATGCTCAAATAAGGATGAATATATCAAAGGTCAATGTCCAATACAAGTTTGCATTGAATGAAACGAACCGGACAGAGATAATAGAAGGGATATATGGAAAGCTTTCTGCCCTGACACAGGCTCAGATCCAGGATGTCCTGGAAATAAAGGTAAAGCAAGAGGTAGAAAAGGACGATAAGGACGATAAGGAACAAAACCGGGAAGATAAGGAGAATAGAATAGAGGTAACTCCACAGAAGCGTGAGAATAAAACCGAAAATCAAGAAGATCGAAGAGAAAACAAGAAAGAAGACTGAATAAAGCAACTCCACTTGGCCGGATAAAAAGGACAGGTCAATCTTCCCTGTCCTTTCAGGTCAATAGATAAATTCATCATAACCAGAGAGCAATTATTGAATAGCACTTATCTATGGCATTTAAGATCCTAAATCTTTGTATCCTATTCTTGATATCCGCAGCCATAGCGAATGCTGCTCCTGAAAATTACAGGACGACATATACCATAGATATTAAAGAAAATGGCAGCGCGATCTGGAATGTTGAATATCGTACCCTTCTCACAACGAAAGGGGATTTTGATTCTTTTGAAAATTATTCAAAGCAATTGAAATCTGTTTATATCCCTGAGTTTATGGAATTGATGCAAAGATCGGCATCAGAAGCAGCCTCTGCAACTGCAAGGGATATGGTTGCCAGGGATTTTACAGGGAATACCAGTATTCAATCTACACCTACAGGCAAATATGGTATTGTCAGTTTTTCATTCACATGGACAAATTTTGCAACATTGAATCCCCTAAATATCGGGGATGTATTCGCGGGAGGACTTTATCTTTCGAAAGACAATACGCTCATAATCAAGTATCCTTCCGGTTTTACGGTCGAAGAGGTAACACCAAAGCCCGACCAGAGCCGGGATGAACTGATCTGGTATGGTCTTCGTTCATTTGGAGCCAAAGAACCAAGAATAATTTTCTCAAAACCCGCATTCCCATGGGGGACTGCTGCCATAATAGTTGCTGCGATTACTGCTATCATTGCAACAGGGTTTTATTTCATTAAACGACGGAAAGAAAATAAAAACATCGCGCAGCTTGTGGAAAACATGGAAATCACAGAAATTGATATGATGGACGTAGAGGAAAGGATACTAAAAATCTTAAAAGAAGGTGGAGGGGAACTATACCAGTCTCAAATAGGACGACAACTCAATCTTCCGAAATCTTCAGTAAGTTCAGCGCTGAATCAGCTGCATGAAAAGAAACTTATCATTAAGATCAAGAAAGGTCGTGAAAATCTGATACGGCTTGTCTGAAAAGAATCCGGTGCAACAAATCTGCGCTCATCTGCGGATTCTAATCTAAAACTTTATCCACAGATTGTACGGTTTCAGAGCATTTTCAGCAAATTTTTCATTTCATCGATCCTTAATTGTCCCGGTGCCGTTGGAGTATCGACATATCCGTATGTCATTACCGACCCATAAACAGGGGCGATAATGCGGGAATGTTTTCCTGTATCTCCCATTGCGATCGTACAAACAGGTCCTTTAGCATGAAGTGTGACTTCAAGCAAACGCAATACATCGCAGAGTGATCCTGGCATCACTGCAAGCTTGGCGATATCTGCGCCTGCTTCAAGGGATTCGCGGATAATGCCATCCATAACTATGTTGTCCGGTGTTTTTTGAAAATCATGAGTTGAAATTATGATAGTTTTTCCGGCATTCCTGGCTTTATTGACAACGATATCCCTGTCACTGGCACATAATTCAATATCCACTGCATCAGCAAGCGGTAATAACAAGAGCAATTCCCTGATCCGCTCCTCTTCGTCTCCCTGCCACGAACCTCCTTGATCCTTCATCCGATTTGTAATAATAACAGGAAGTCCCACCTTTTTCAATTCTTCAAGTACCCTCTGCCTGTTTTGCGATAAAAGGTCAATTCTTAGTTCAAGAATATCCGCACCAAGTTGTTTTGCTTTTTTTGCGCAACTTACGGGATTTTCACCGATCGCTGCTATTACCGATCTATTCAGGGTCAAGCTGCCGATGGATACCATATGTACGATAATGTTTTTAGAATGGATAAGGATTATTCAAATACGAAGGTGAATCGCGGCAACAAGATTTTTATAGATGAAAGCTATATATAAATTTAGACTTCATAAGGAGGAAGGATAATATGTCAAGGGATGTTAATATGAGTACACGGATCACAAAAAGTAAAACAGATCGCGTCATTGACGGCGTTTGCGGTGGATTGGCGCAGTATTACAGGATTGATCCCGTCATTGTCAGGCTTATATTTGTTTTGCTTTTATTTATTAACGGGATTGGATTTTTTATATACATAATTCTTGCGATCATTATGCCAAAACCTGATAAACTGGACCAGACCCCGAATGAAACGATCCGGGAGAATGTCCAGGAAATGGGTGACCGGGTAAAGGAAGCAGGAGAAGGACTGGGTATGGCAATTTCTAAGAACATAGAAGAAAAACATTCGAATCGTGCCGGATGGTTCGGTATTATACTGATCTTACTTGGGATCATTCTTCTCCTTGATCAACTTAATTTGATAAAATGGTTCGATAAAGACCTTCTATGGCCGGTTATTATTATATTCATCGGAGTGTGGTTGCTGATAAAACGCTGGAGATGAAAAAATGGAAAGAAGACCGGGATTCGTGTGGCCTCTTCTCCTTATAACGATAGGCTTCATCTTATTGTTCAACAAAATGGGATTAATCCATTGGGGAGCATGGGGTTCCTTATGGCATTACTGGCCTGTAATACTTATTCTATGGGGAATAGAAATAATTGCCAGGCAGACCGAATCCGATATTGTGTATTTTACGGCAGTATTTATTTGCATTTTGGTGATAATCGGAACTGTTTTACTGGCCTCGAATGGACTTCCTCCATCAGATAAAACACGAGATGACCTGAGGGGGATCATATTTGATAATAGTCATCTAGGAGATAAGGAATTTAATTTTGCTGATCTTGATAATGCAGACTTTAATAATTCTAATTTAAATGGCGCTGATATGAATTTTGCAAGCTTGCAATATGCAAATTTCAGCAATTCAAGCCTGGGCGGTGTAAATATGAATTTTGCTGAGCTTCAGTATGCAAAATTGGATAATGCAAATCTAGAGGGAGCTAATTTGAATTTTGCCGATCTCTCTAATGCAGACCTGAGATATTCAGTTCTTGATGGAGCTAACCTGAATTTCGTGGATCTTGAAGGTGCTAACATGGCAGGAGCCCGGATCAATGGAGCAAATCATGCCTTTGCGGGAACGTCGAAATCTACGATATGCCCGGATTCAACAAATGGGCCATGCTGGTAAAAAAAATTGTTTTTCATCCTTTTCTCTTTTCCCATATAGATAATGTCGCTTGGGCGCGGTTTATATTGACGCGGGAAATCACTTCTGTCAGGATCCGTTCTTTTACTTCATCGGTCGTCATGGCATTGTTCACATACATATCCATAAGCTCTGTAGTTAACGATTTTATTTCTTCACTGGAAGCGGCCTGGATATCTTCCTTTGCAGCGATCTTAAGCAAAATTTTTAGTTTATCAGACATCATGCCATTTATATTGTTATTTTCTTCATCCAGTGTATTATTTATCCTGTCATTCAATTCCTGGCCAAGGAAACCTGATCCTGATGACAGGTTATTTACATCCCCTATCATCTTATTACTGGCACCATCAAGCATTGGACCAAGTTTTTCATCAACAACCAGGTCAACGGATCTATTGACAGTATCGTTAATGGCATCATTGATAGTATTCATTATTTCGTTTTCAAGATCAATACGTGCGGTTTCATTTGTCTTTAATTCATCAAGTGTGGAAGAAAGATTCCCTGACTCGCTATTATTAAAGTTTTCTTCGATAATCTCCTCCACCTGATCGCGAGTAAGACCTGTATGATATGGCATCGAGATGAACGTAGATTCCACGTAGGCGCTACGGGGCACTGGTTCACCGATTTCTAAATTTCCCCCTATAGGCACGTTCGTTAATGGGCGCCATATTACGGTAAAATTGTAACTATACCTGTCACCGATCTGGGTATCAAGATAATTTTTCATAATATTCTTGGAACTGTTAGAATAGTTAGTCATCATGAAATTCAGTTGTGTTCTTGTCCCATTTTTGTAGATCACCCACTGCCCGGCTGCATTTTCAGCAGCGATATCGGAAAATGTCTTGTGTTTCATTTCCTTTCCCGCGATTATTTTTTTCCCCGCTTTATAAACAGATGAATTATTGAAAGTGCCTGCCAGTGCATCCATCTGGTCGCCAGCAACGGTATATTCAAAATCATCCACTCTCCCGTTCAATAGTGTAAGAAGAGTATCACCGGAATTTTCCTGGTTCTTCGAGGAAAGTGCAGAATTTATCTGGGTATTCCCCGTGATCGATGGGAGGAGGATCACCGCGCAAATGGATATGAGGATAAGGAACAGGATAACATCAAAAGTAGTTGAGAATCCGCAGGTATCGGTCAAAAATGATATACCGGGTTTTTGTGTCATTTTTTACTCCAGATCCTTACGGTGAGGCTGCCGGGTATTTCTTCAACATCATTGAGCGCGACAGTCACTGGAATTGATGCGGATATGCCCGTTTTTGGTTCGCCGGAGTCAGGCTTTTTTATGATAATACTGTATGCTCTCTCCCCGGAATTTGATTCCACTTTGAACATGAAATTATAATATGAACCATATTTTTTAAATATTTCATCCGGGTCGTTCTTTAGGGATTCAAGTTTCCCAGAATCGATGATACCAGGGCGTGTGCCAGTCAGTGAACTATCTTTTCCCAGCTTTTTTGCAAGGTTTGAAGCATCCTGGAAATGCCCTGCTATGAAAGATTTTTCCTGGTAAGTTGTATATGCCTGTGCCAGGACAGCCATGAAAATGATAAATCCAACTACAGCCAGAGCCATGGCTGGAAGCTCAGAATACGGCTCGATTATTCCTTTTTCATCATTGATAAAGGAAGATAAAATCCTTTTCCAGGATTTGCGTGTCATTTTTGTAATAAATTATCACCTTTTCTATGAAAACCGGCTTATCAAGATCGGGAATAAAAGGGGTCAGAGCAAGCTCTTTTTCTATTGATCCGAATATCGTATCGATTTTTAGTTTATCATCAGGGAATTCAAGCGGACTTGATCCATCTCCATTTTTCCCATCGCCTATCATGTCACTTACATATTTTCGAAATCCAGAGACATTTTCCCAATTGCTGTTTGGAGGATAGACGTGTACTATTACTGGTTCGGCATGGGTCAATTCACGTTCTCCAAACATAACTGAGCTTAGGTTTGTATGCGCAATTACGTACCCGGTTGATATTTCTATCATGGTATGCCTGCTGTTTTTTTCAAATACATAATTGTATTTGTATCCAGGTATAGTAACGCTGTCAACTGCTTCTATTTTTGAGGTTATGTCCGAGGTGAGCGCATCCATATCCAATCTGATCTCCCGCTCCTGGTACATAGGATATATCCGAAAAGCCGCAAGAAGCAGAATGGCCGCAAACAGTATCAACCCGATCCGAGTAATAAAAAAATCTGCCCATCCGCTTTCATTTTTTGCAAACTCCAAAAATCGTGCTGTTCTATTCGATCTTGACATAGGTACCGTTCTTGTTTTTGACAAGCTCCATTTTTAAGTCGTAATCTCCGGGATAAAGCACAAGAGGCTCGTTCAATTCAGTGCCATTGGCGCAAAAGCGTGCGATGGAAGATCTGGTCTTGACTTTTCCATCATTCAGGACATAGTAGAAAACATTATCAGTGTGCTGGTTTCCAGTTTCAGGAGGCGCCCCATCAGAAGATGGCATTGCCCCAAAAACCACAAAAGCAGCAATATCGGGTATTTTTAAATGGATATTTTCAAGTGATCCTGAAAAATCATCAGGATTATTAATGTTGCGTGCCCCTCCCTGAATATACATTTGCGAAGCGTGCATATTTATTAAATCAAGTTCTCCCTGGAGCTTTTTCTCTTTTTCATCGTTTATAATAAGAAATGCAGCTTTTGAAGTGATACCGATGACAACTGATAAAAGTATAACAGTAACCACAAGTCGCATGGGTAAGCCTTCTGCGGCTGTGTCTTCATGAAGAAAATTTATTAGGGTCATATCTGGATTCGTTTTTCAGAAGGAGTTGGGAAAATAGCATCCAAGAATATGAATTTATTTATCTATGAAATATGAGCATGACATTTATTAGTTATATTTTGTAAGAAAAAAGCATTTCTATAGACGGAATTTTAAAAGGATTCAATATTCCAACACTAATTTAAACTAAAAAAAATAAAAAAAAGAATAAAGTTTAATTATTAATAATTAAACTTTATCCAGGGCTTCTACGCCTACTTTCTTTACATTTGGCTTGTTGATTTTAGCCGGCATCCATTTTGGCTTGTTCTTTGGAGCTGCAACGACTTCTGTCCAGCCCTTGTAGATATGAACCTTCTTGGTGCCTCTCTCCCTTAATCTTAATTCAACGGGTTTTGATTTTGTTCCTTTGCTGCGATTAGCTGCTTTTAAAGCTGCCTGGCGCGGCTGGTGCCCTGTAAATACTCCAGCTTCTTTTCCATTCTTTTCCCTTAATACAAAATTTCTTATTTCTGCCATAATTATTTCATACCCCGACAACGATTCGTTGTCTTAGTATAGAATCATTCATCCTAGTATATAAAGGTTGTTGTGAAAACAATGGCAAAGCATAATGTTTTATAATAATACAACTACCGCTATTGGTATTTCAATATCCGAAAAAACAGCACCATTTGGCATGAAATCGTGATAATTGAACAAAAAACCAAAAGTCTTAGATGTTACAATTATTCCAGACATAAAAAAAGCATGATGTATAGATTGAATACGGACAATATTTTCTTCAGGCAACGCAAATCTATATTTTCAGAAGTTGGCAAAAGCTATATTTCATCAAATTTTCCTTCCAGCACTTTAATATTACCTGCAAACAAAAAAGGCCATGTGCACCTCAATAAAAGAGTCCGGAAAAATTTGTCAGACCTTCAACCATGCATTCATGGCGCAAGATTATCTGAAAGCGCCCAGGTTGTGGGAAAAAGAGCGGATGAATTGCTTGATTTCAGCGTCAACCTTAACCCCCTGGGTCCCCCAAAATTAAGATCGGTAGTATCAGCCGCATATAATTCAATAACCAATTATCCGGACAATAGATATCCTGGCCTTAAGAAAGCTGCTGCCGATTATCTTCATGTATCGCCTGAAAACATAGTCCCTGGAAATGGCTCATCAGAATTGATACACCTTTTAGCGCAAACTATTATCGAATCAGGAGATAAGGTCTTAATTCCGGCTCCGACTTTTTCAGAGTATGAATTCCAATGCAAGCTCTTTGGTGCAGATATTGAATATGTTGATTGTTCAATGATCACGAACATCCAGCCCGATAATTTCAAAGCAGTTTTTTTATGCAACCCGAATAACCCTACTGGTAAGCTGCTGCATCGAAAAGATGTCATTTCACTTGCGCAAAAATGCGCCTCTTCAGGAGTTTTCTTGATCGTGGATGAGGCATTTATAGAACTTTCTGATCCGGGTGAAAGTGTTGCAGATATTGCAGCATCTAACGATTTTGTAATTGTCCTTCGCTCAGTCACAAAGACATTTGCAGTCCCAGGATTGAGGATTGGTTTTGCTGTCGCATCACCCAGGCTTGCGAGGCTTTTGAATAATATCCGCCTTCACTGGAATATGAATTCTATTGCCGCAGCAGTGTGTGAAAAGCTTCTTGGGGATAGCCATGATTACCTCAAAAGGACACTTACGTTACTGAAGAGAGAACGTGAGTGGCTGTCATCAAAACTTGGGGCTTTCAGGGGCTTTAAACCATACCCCAGTGATACGAATTTTATTCTTATAGACCTGAGTGATTTCGGACTGGGTTCAGTTGAATTAACAGAACGCATGTTAAGACATGGTATTATCATTCGCGATTGTGCTTCCTTTGATCTTCAAAATCACATCCGTGTGGCGGTACGTAAAAGAAGCGAGAACCGCAAATTGATTGCGGCTTTTACCAATGTTATCGCACAATGGGGGCGTGAACTTGCTGAAAAAGAGATCGCAAATGCACTCGTTCGGGGGGTTGCCGCCCGAAGCAGGATCGATTGTGAATATTACCCGTGCCATTTTGCGGGGCAGGATTGCACTTTCTGTTTCTGTCCATTTTACCCATGTGAAAATACAAAGACTGGAGGAGAAGTTCTCCACAGATCAACAGGTGGAACCGTATGGAGCTGTGCTGGATGCGATTTAATCCACGATGGCGACATTGCTGATAAGGTGTTAAAAGAACTGATGGGTGGAAAGAAAATAAAGGATGTCTGGAAACTGATAATGGAGTCTCATATATGATCGAGTTCTGGAGCAAGGTTTTGCTCCTGGCTGTCATTTTTGATATATTGTTCGGGGAACCGCCAGCGTTTCTTCATCCGGTTGTATGGATGGGAAAAATCATCAACCTGTTCGTTGGTGCTGCCCCCAGGAGCCACCGAAAGATATATGGTTTTATCATGGTGTTTTTTTGTGTGGGGATAACTGTTCTTTTGGCCAAAGCACTTGAATTGGTCGGGACAGGGATTCTGGGAATTGTAATTTTGGCATATTTCTTGAAATCCAGCTTTTCCATTCGCATGCTGCTTGTTTCTGCAATCGGGATAAAACGCGATCTTGAATTAGGAAATATAGAAAAAGTACGAAAAGACCTGAAGACTTTTGTAGGAAGGGATACATCAAATCTCAATACGCATCAATCAGCATCAGCAGTTATAGAATCACTTGCAGAAAGCTTCGTTGATAGCATCTTATCACCTTTATTCTATTTTCTATTGTTCGGTCTTCCGGGTGCGCTTGCATACAGGATGATAAATACGCTTGATTCAATGGTGGGATATAAGAAAGAGCCATTCGCACAACTGGGCTATGCTGCAGCGCATATTGATGATATAGTTAATTTTGTGCCGGCGCGTATGTCATTGGCCTTTATTTTTGTTTCATCCCTTTTTTTCGGAAAACCCCTGGGTGCGATAAGAACCTGCATTCGTGACCATAATAAGACCGCTTCGCCCAATTCAGGGTGGTCGATGGCTGCCGTTTCAGGTGCCATCAATGTGAGGCTTGAAAAGAGAGGTTATCATGTGCTGGGTGGTAATTACAGTGACCCGGAATCATTTCACATAAAAAAAGCGATCCATCTTGTGGGTTTTTCATCTTTTCTGGTCATAGCGGGGGTTTATTTCATTGGGAAAATACCTTTGATCGGATAAAACCATTTACTTTAAGAATATTAAGATAATATTAGGGCGCATGAAGCAGCAGGACGCATACAAAATACTCGCAGCATTTCTGGTACTTACAATGTTAGGCTCAGTATTTGCCTATATGTTTATAGGACAAAAAGATAATACCAATAGTGAAACTGTAAATCCGAATGCAAATCTGGACAAATACAATCCTGAATTCTGGACTGTCAGCCAGCCTTTCAATTCTATTTCCGATGCGCTGAGCATGACACCGCCGGGGGCAATCGTATCATATTACGTTGACCTTGGAAGCATGCCCCCGCAAATGATCCAGTGGGTCAAACAGGAACTCCCGGTCATAAAGGAAGTGGATTCACTCTACAAATCCGATACCACGATAATGTATTATGCAAGTATTAAAGAAGGAACTAATAATTCATTCCTGCTTCTTAGCACCATGTCAATCCCGAAGAACGATTTTGAATATATCGTGATTCCCAATACAAACAATATATTGCAAAGGCAGGATACGGGCATGATAAATATAATGGGAACGCCGGTTATTTATGCTTCCGATCAAACCGCAAGTGAAGTGCTTAACATAATTTACGGCTTGAATAAATCGGTCACTGCATATGATCAGTATGAAAATTTACTTACTAAAGTGGAATCTGCGCCATACCAGATCTTAAATGCAAATGTGAGTTTCGCAAAACAATTTTATATTGGACTCAATTTAGTAAATGGGAGTTATGAAAGAACTACGGCTTATCTAGATGCAAACTCAACTGTTTTGAAAAAGATCAACCAGGCAAAAGCCAACAGCACACAAAATGGTTTTGAACAATATAGCATCAACCAGACTGGAAATTATACAATAGTTAAGATAGTCTCCCCGGAACTATTCAAAGTATTAAATGAGGAAACAAATTAGGCGCAAAATATATAGCATATAATGCTGTAGAAAGGGCCGATACTTTTAATCAAATGAATGATGAAGGAATAAAATCCTGAAGGAAGTAATATAATATGGCACAACCAACCTATATCAAATTTGAAGTCCCTGCTGAACTATCCAATAAAGCATTAGAAGCTCTTGAGATGGCGCGGGATTCTGGAAAGATCAAGAAAGGAACAAATGAAGCCACAAAAGCGATCGAACGAGGGATCGCGAAACTTGTAATAATCGGCGAAGATGTTAACCCACCTGAAATTGTAATGCATCTTCCTGCTCTTTGTGAAGAAAAGAATATACCCTATATATACGTAAAAAAACAGGTAGAACTTGGAGCAGCCAGCGGATTAAGTGTTGGCAGTGGCGCAGCAGCAATTGTTGAGCCGGGAAGGGGCAAGGAACTAGTAGATGAAGTAGTACAGAAAGTCCTAGCATTGAAGAAGTGAAATCATGGCTGACGAAGATGCAGGATATCCTGCGGAAATAGTTGAGATAGTAGGCAAGACCGGCATGCATGGCGAAGCTATGCAGATTCAGTGCCGTGTACTTGATGGCAGGGATAAGGGCAGGATCATAACCCGAAATGTCGTTGGACCAGTAAAACTCGGTGATATCCTGATCCTCCTTGAAACCTCACGAGAAGCAAAGAAATTAATGTCAAGGTGAGATCATGGAAAAAAGGAAATGCTCGTTCTGTGGGGGCGCAATAGAACCCGGCACAGGAAAGCTTTATTGCAGGAAAGATGGAACAATATTCTATTTCTGTTCATCTAAATGCCAGGGTAATTTAAACCTTGGAAGGGTTCCGAGAAAAGTCGCCTGGACTGAGGCGGGAAGAAAAGCAAGAGGAAAAGCAACTCCGTAAGGTAAGAATATGGAGCGTACTTACGTGATGGTAAAACCCGATGGCGTACAGCGGGGTCTAGTAGGCGAGGTAATCAGTCGTATCGAGAAGCGCGGGCTCAAAATAGTAGCCCTGCGCATGAATACTATGTCGTCTGATTCTGCTAAAAAACACTATGCAGAACACGCTCAGAAACCCTTTTTCAACTCCCTGATCAGTTTCATTACTTCAGGACCCTCAGTTTCGTTCGTTGTTGAAGGCAAAAATTCTGTATCTGTTATGCGTGCTATCAATGGTTCGACAAATCCAGTAAATGCTGCCACAGGTAGCATCCGCGGGGATCTGGCGCTTGATACAGGCCGAAACTTAGTTCATGCCAGCGATTCGGTCGAATCTGCCCAGCGGGAAATAGCCATCCATTTCAAGGAATCTGAAATATTGTCATATTCAAGGGTAGACGAAACCTGGATATATGAGAATTAAAGTTTCCTTATTTTGAAAACGCTCCTTATTATATACTTTTAACTTAATCTATAGAATATGGGAGAAAACCTGCGCACCCCCATTGTCTGTGTAATGGGGCATGTGGACCACGGCAAGACGTCACTTCTTGATAAGATAAGAGGAACCACAATAGCAGAGGGTGAAGCAGGTCGTATAACCCAGCATATTGGAGCCACTGAGGTTCCGCTTGATGTCGTAAAACATGTATGCGGGCCGATCTTCACGGGAGACACAAGGGTTCCAGGCCTTCTTTTTATCGATACGCCGGGACACAGGGCTTTCACAACACTAAGAGCACGGGGCGGAGCGCTTGCAGATCTTGCAATACTTGTTGTTGATGTAAACGAAGGATTCCAGCCCCAGACGCTTGAAGCTGTGGAGATCCTCAAGAGATTCAAAACACCTTTTATCGTTGCAGGAAATAAGATCGATAAAGTCCATGGCTGGAATCCGCAAGCAGGGAAACCTTTCATCTTATCCTTCCCTGAACAGACCAGTTTTGCACAAACAGGTCTTGATGAAAAGATCTATGTGCTCATCGGCAAACTTTATGAAATGGGTTTCAGTTCTGACCGGTATGACAGGGTGAGGGATTTCCAGCGAAATATCGGGGTAGTTCCTGTAAGTGCAAGAACAGGCGAAGGGATACCCGATCTTCTTATGATATTAATGGGGCTGGCGAAAAAGTTCCTTGAAAAAGACCTTGAGTACAGGGCAACAGGACCTGGCATAGGCACTGTCCTTGAAGTAAAGGAAGAAGTTGGTCTTGGGACAACGCTTGATGTGATATTATATGATGGGGAGTTAAATGTCGGTGACACAATAGTTGTGGGCAGCAGAGGCGCTCCGATCGTAACAAAAATACGCGCACTGTTAAAACCAAGACCACTTTCTGAGATCCGCTCAGAAGAAAAATTCAAACCGGTAAAGAAAGTCGTGGCAGCTTCCGGTATCAAGATCGCTGCGCCATCACTTGAAGGGGCACTTGCGGGATCTCAGATTCGTGTGGCTTCCGGAAACATTGAAGAAATATCAGCCGCCATAAAATCAGAAATTGATGCTGTAAGAATCGAGACCGAATCAAATGGTGTATTGATCAAATCAGATACTATCGGGTCGCTTGAAGCTCTCGTGAATGAGTTGAAAAAAGAAAATATCGCAATACACAGGGCTGATATCGGAGATATTTCAAAACGTGATGTTGCTGAAGTAAAAACGATTAAAGATCCACTTTATTCAGTAATTCTTGGATTTGAAGTGGATGTATTGCCTGATGCAAAGGAAGAATTAATGGGTTCGGATGTAAAACTGTTCAATAATAATGTTATATACCGGCTTATAGAAGATTACAAAACCTGGGTGACTGAACAAAAACAGATCATCGAAAAGAAACGCTATGAGACAATTATCAAACCAGGAAGATTTATCATAATGCCTGACTGTACATTCAGGCAGAGCAAGCCCGCAGTCGTGGGTGTACGTGTCCTTGGCGGGTTGATAAAGACCAATCTTGATGTCATGAAAGAGGACGGTTCTATTGTAGGTATAATAAAAGGAATCCAGGAGAACAACGAGAACATAAGTGAAGCAGGTGTCGGTAAAGAAGTAGCCATGGCGATAGACGGACCAATTGTGGGTCGCCAGATAAAGGAAGGAGATACCCTTTATATAGACATACCTGAAAAACATGCAAAGATCGCAGAACAGGAACTTTTTGCATCCATGAAAATCGAGGATAAGGAAACTCTGATGGCTTTTATGGTTATCAAGCGCAAAAGCAACCCTTTCTGGGGGAAATAGAGGACACCCTGCTGAATAATGTATTAATAATAATTAAATATAATGATTATACATAATGATTAGCACAATAAGAATTATATAAGAGTATAACGTATTATATATTAATAAAGAGGGTACAAAATGTCGATACTGGATGTAACGGAAGACCAGATCTTCCAGACCTTAGGAAAAGGAAAAGATCCCAATTTCAAGCCAATAGAAAAAGTAAGGCCTGTTACAATAAAACCTAAGAAAACTTATACAATCAATACCAATTCAAGAAATATCAATTCAAAAATCATGCCTGCGGTGAAACCGGTCAAGCCAGTAGAAGCTCCGGTTCAACAAGTAGTCATAACTGCACCGGCAACACAAGCTGATGAAACTGTAAAGAAGCTTACTGAGGATTTGAATGAATTGAATAATCGTGTTTATGGTCTTCAGAAAATGGTTAAATGGTATATGGTCCCGCAGTTCGTTGTAGTTCTGGTTTTGATCCTTGTTCTTGTAGTAAAAGCAAATACTTGAACTAACCGATATTTTATTGTATTAGGGATTCGTCTTTGGGGTCATGAAATATATTGTCCTCATTGGCGATGGGATGGCAGATTATCCTATTCCTGAACTTGGAGGTTTAACACCACTTCAGGCGGCAGATACCCCGAATATGGATTTTATTGCAAAGCACGGCAAGTGCGGCGTTGCAAGAACCGTACCCGATGATAAGCCGCCCGGGAGCGATGTTGCAAACCTTTCTATAATGGGATATGATCCCCGGAAATATTATACAGGTCGCGGTCCTCTTGAAGCTGCAAGCATCGGGATCAAGCTGGAACCTGATGATATAGCTTTCAGGTGCAACCTGATCACAGAAAAGAATGGAATCCTGGCAGATTATAGTTCCGGCCATATTTCAAGTGAAGAAGCAAGTATCCTTATCAAAGCGGTTGATAAGGAATTGGGGAAATCATGCAGATTCTATCCAGGTGTAAGTTACAGGCATTTGCTTGTGATGAAAAATGGCGCGAATGCAGATTGTACTCCCCCTCATGATGTGCTTGGCCAATCGATCGAGGAAGTATTGCCTCGCGGTGAATATTCCGAGTCCCTAATTTCACTCATCCGGGCATCAAAACCCATCCTTGAAAAACATGAGGTAAATTTGAAGCGAAAAATGGCAGGAAAGAACACAGCTAACCTTATCTGGCCATGGGGGCAGGGAAAAGCTCCTGATTTGCCTCTTTTTCAGGACATGTATGGAGTTTCAGGTTCGATAATCTCGGCTGTTGATTTATTAAAAGGCATAGGGAAATATGCTGGTCTTAATGTCATCGATGTTCCCGGAGCTACTGGATATCTTGATACTAATTTCTCAGGAAAAGCCCAATATGCGCTGGAATCGCTCAAAGAGCGTGATTTTGTGCTTGTTCATGTGGAAGCGCCGGATGAAGCAGGACATATGGGAAATCTTGAAGCAAAGTTAAAAGCGATATCGGATTTTGACGAGAAGGTGGTTGGAGGAATGCTAAATGAACTCGGCGGTTTCGGTGATTACAAGATCATGGTATTGCCTGATCATCCAACTCCAATTTCAATAAGAACGCATACCAGAGATCCGGTTCCATTTGCTGTTTATTCCTCTACTGAAAGCGCGGATTATGTGGACAGGTTTGACGAATTTGCGGCTAAAGACGGTATTTTCGGGCTTGTGGAAGGGCACAAGCTGATGAATTTGATGATAAAGTAGCAATAAATGAGATAATAATGGATCAGGGAATTTTCTGGTTTCTGTTTGGGGCTATGGCTGCGGTGCTGACCACTTTTGGCTTCGTGCCCCAGATAATCAAAATGCATAAAACAAGGTCTTCAAAGGATGTGAGCCTTGCAACGTTATATCAATTCAGCGCAGGCGTTATTTTGTGGACTTTTTACGGTTTCCATATTGGTGATGTTATTATTATTGCGGCAAATATTATCTGTTTCCTGACACTGGTTGTAGCTATAGGTTTTTATCATTATTATGCTTTGAAATAATTTACTGCAAAGCATGCAAAGGGTGCAAAGAATTTATTTTTTCTTCTTCGCGTATAAAAAGAACTAAGTATTTAACGATCATCGTAAAGCCATAATGCTCTCATTAAAATTAACAGGCATCCTACTCAAAAACCCCCTCATGTTAGCCGCTGGCATAATGGGAACAACAGGAGGCTCCATGAAAAGAATTGCACAGGCAGGAGCCGGGGCGCTCGTCACAAAATCCATAGGAATGGAGCCAAAATCCGGGCACAGCAACCCCAGCATGGTAGAAGTGGAGTGTGGTTACCTGAATGCGATGGGTCTTCCAAACCCTTCATATAAGAATTTCCAGCAGGAGATAGATATTGCAAAAGAAGGAGGAGTCCCCGTCATCGCAAGCATCTTCGGCGGATGCGCTCTGGACTTCTCTGAAATTGCAGGCGCGATTCATGTCGATGCATTCGAATTGAACGTTAGCTGCCCGCACGCCCATGGATACGGTGCCGAGATCGGCACCGACCCAACTCTTGTGGAGGATATTACGCATGCGGTAAAGAACACTGTGGATGTGCCCGTATGGGTAAAACTCACTCCCAATGTCACAAATATAAAAAGCATTGGACTTGCAGCACAGAACGGCGGTGCGGATGCTGTCGTTGCAATAAACACAGTGAGGGCAATGGCGATTGATATTGAAAGCGGTTATCCCATCCTGGGAAATAAATTCGGCGGTCTTTCAGGACGCGCGATAAAACCCGTTGCAGTAAAATGTGTTTATGACCTTTATGAAGCCCTTGACATACCTGTAATAGGAGTTGGAGGCATTTCTGACTGGAAAGATGCAGTGGAGTTCATCATGGCCGGGGCGCAGGCGGTCGAGATCGGTTCAGCTATCGGGAACAACATCAATATTTTCAAGGATATCTCATCGGGCATGGAAGCATTTCTATTGAGAAAAGGATGGACTCTTGAAGACCTATACGGGATGGCGCATCAAATATGAAACCTGTTAATGCTGTAATTACTGAAGTAGTGGAAGAAACACCTACGATAAGGACTTTTTTCTTTGAAACATCATTTAATCCTGAACCGGGGCAGTTCGTGATGGTCTGGATACGCGGCGTGGACGAGATCCCCATGGCGCTTTCTTATGATAATGCTATAACAGTACAGAAGGTCGGCCCCGCAACATCCGCATTGTTCGAACTTGGAATAGGCGATTCCATCGGCATCCGCGGACCGCTGGGAAAAGGATTTGACATCAGACCGGGACATATTTTGCTGGTTGCCGGCGGTGTAGGGGCTGCTCCGCTTGCGCCTTTTGCTGAAAAAGCAAAAACTGAAGGAATTAAGATCACAACATTACTTGGGGCAAAAACAAAAGAAGAACTGATATTCAAGAAACGTTTTGAAAAAGCAGGGGATGTGCTGATCGCTACTGATGATGGGTCGGAAGGAATACATGGCTATGTTACACAGTTGATCGATAATAACGAAAGCTACAGCCAGATATACTGCTGCGGTCCTGAGATCATGATGAAAAAAGTCCTGGATAAAGTTCCTTCCTCAAAATCACAGTTCAGCCTTCATCGTTATATAAAATGCGGCATAGGAATATGTGGGGCATGCTGCGTGGACGGGCTTCGCGTGTGCATGGACGGGCCTGTTTTTTCGGGAGACGTTTTGAAAAAGAGTGAATTCGGGATTTACAGTAGAAATGAGTGTGGGGAAAGGGTGAAATTGAAATAATATTTCTATTTTTCGAGTCTTGTCAGGATTTATATATACCAATATCCTATTTGAGTATCATTAGCACAATTACTATGAGCGACTATACAACAGGTATTAAAGAATTGGATGATGCAATCGGAGGCATTCGAAAAGGGTCGAATATTATGCTTATCGGCCCTCCAATGAGTGGAAAAGAAATCCTCCTGAACCATATAATGTATTATGGTGCGGCAAAAAATGAAAATGCCATTATTACAGTGGCAACACGTGAATCGGCAACTCATATCCTGGAATGGTTCCAGGCGAACAATTTAAGTCTGCCTATGTCAAGGATCGGGATAGTTGATTGTGTTTCGAAAACGATGGGTGTAACTACTGTTGAGAATGCGAATATTAAGATTGCCAGCAGTCCTGTTGACCTGACGGGAATTGGGGTTAAAATAAGCCAGTTTTTAGAGGAATTCTTCATGAAGAAGAATAACCAGAAAATCCAGCTTCATATTAATTCACTTTCAACAATATTGATGTATTCGAACATCCAGACCGTTTTCAGGTTCCTTCATGTTTTTACCGGGCGCATAAAAGCCGCAGGCGCTCTAGGAATTTATGTGATCGAGAGCGGCATGCACGACGAACAGGCAATTGCAACTTTAAAACAATTGTTTGACGGGATGATCGAGATAAAATCCGAAAATGATAAGAATCTCATTAGAATAATAGGTGTTTCTCCAAAACCAACCCCCTGGTTTGAATATGAAATTGAGGGTCCTAATTTAAAGATATCGAGGGGAAATTAGAATGGTCGAGACAGGTATTCCTAAACTCGATGATTTTCTTGGCGGGGGAATACCAAAAGGGAAGAGTCTTGTTTATTACAGCCAGCCGGGAGTCGAAGGAGAGATATTCGGACTGCAAACAGTCTATGGCACGCTAAAGAAGGGAGGTACGTGCGTTTTTGTGGTGTCCAGCACTATGCCTGATATCATAAAGGAGCAATTCAAGGAATTTGGCTGGGACATGAATTCGTTCAAAAACAAATTATTTTTTGTGGATTCCTATAATCCCTTGATAGGCGCCCATTCCGATGAAAAATATGTTGTTTCAAATCCTGATAATATTGAATATTTTAATAAGACAATAACGGATATTATTAAAGAATTACCTCCCAGCACGATAGTTTTTGGCTCCCTTTCAACCATAATGGACCTATGCGGTGAGAAAGAAACTATAGAAGCTGTCAGGAATTGGAATAAATTGGCGATGCTGTATAACCATGTAATGGTCTATAATTTCACGGCATGGCCTTATTCGGTTCAAACATTAGATTTGATCAAGGACAAACTGTTCAATTCTGTTATTACTATCGGTGGAATAGCTGAACGTGTTATTTTTGGGCAATATTTTGGAATACTTAAATCAGACTGGGCTGAAATATCGAAGAAATCCATGCTTTTTCGGGTATTACGGCCGGGGGGAATAAGGATATTTATCCCTAAGATCCTTGTCACAGGGCCTTTTGACGCCGGAAAGAGCACATTTGTCCACGCCCTTTCCACGCGTGCGATCTCAGTGGACAGGCTTGGCACAACTATTGCGATGGACCATGGCCATTTGGATTATAAAGGTTTTAGCGCGGATATTTTCGGGACTCCTGGACAGGAACGGTTTGATCCGATCATAAAATTACTGAGCGGTGAGTCCATGGGCGTCTTTCTTGTAGTTGATTCAACAAATCCTTCGGATTTTGTTCGTGCAAAACATATGCTTGACATCACAAAATCATATGGGCTGCCGTATGTTATCATAGCAAATAAGCAGGATCTTCCGGGAGCATTAAAACCAGAAGAAATAAGGGAACAATTCCATTTGCCAGAAGATGTCCCTGTAGTTGCGGTAGTTGCGAAAGATAAAAAAGGTGTTTATGAAGCGTTTGAAGTCTTGATAGATAGGATCACAGGAGGAATTTAATGTCTGATACGTTAGATATGGTAGATAAAATCCTGGCAGACCTGAAGAATGTCGGCGGTGTTATGGCATGTGCCGCTGCGAGCCGCGATGGTTTGCTGATCCGGTCTCTTATGCAGAACGAAAAATATGTTGAATCCCTTGCAGCAATGTCTGCAACAATGCTTGGAGCTGCGGAAACAGCGACCACTCATGTTGAAATGGGCATTCCGACAAGGGTAATTGTTGAATCTGATAATGGAAAACTGATCGTTACAGGAGCAGGACCCAAAGCTCTGCTGATACTTCTTGCAAACAAGAACAGTGGGCTGGGTTTAATACTACTTGAACTTGACAAATCCGCACAGAAACTAAAAGAGATATTGACATGAACAAACATGAAACAAAAGCAGAAGCCACTTCTATTGAACCAACGCTCCATGTGGGTAAATCTGGTATAGATGTTGTAGTGGAAGAATTAAAAATCCAGCTTAAGAACCAAAAATTGATAAAAGTGAAATTTCTAAGATCCGCTTTTGCCGAGACAGGAAAAAAAGAACTGGCGCAAAAACTGGCTGACCTTTCAAATTCAGAACTCATTGAAGTCAGGGGTAATACGGCGGTTTACAGCCGAAAAAGGTAAATACTATACGATAAATAAGAAAGCTCCCTGAATAATTCAGTTAATATCAGGGAATCGATATCATCTTCATTACTGATAAAGATAATTTTACGGAGGACTAACTTGACAACAATATATGATGTGCCCGCAGAGATGCTCATAAACAATGTGGCGCAGAAATTGAAAACAGATGAAAAGGCAAAACCACCCGAATGGGCAGGTTATGTTAAGACAGGCGCTTTTAAAGAACTTTCGCCAGATAACGCAGACTGGTGGTATGTAAGATGCGCTTCAATATTAAGACGCGTCTATATCGATGGACCAGTCGGTGTATCAAGGCTTCGGAGTTTCTATGGCGGCAGGCACAGGAACGGAAATAAGCCCATTCATTTCGCAAAAGGATCCGGCTCAATTGCAAGAGAAGCATTACAGCAGCTTGAAAAAGCAGGTCTTGTGAAAAACCAGAAGTCTGGCAGAATAATATCAGCGGCAGGCCAGTCATTCATGGATAATTCAGCAAATGAAGTCAAAACCGAGATCGTGAAGACCAACCCGGCAATGGCAAAATATTAAGCCTACCGAATATAAATAGGGAAATCGATCGATATGTCTGAGGATCTAGAAGAAATAAGAAGGCGTAAGCTGGAGCAATTACAGCAGCAGCAAATCAATGCCCAGGGACAGGCGGGACAGCAGGAGCAGGCTCGCGCTGAATATGAGGCAAAAAAACAGTCTATTATGCGCCAGATCCTCACACCTGAAGCAAGGGAGAGATTGAATACTCTTAAAATGACTAAACCTGAGCTAGTGGCAAATGTTGAAGCTCAGCTTGTATCACTTGCACAGAGTGGAAGGCTTGCTTCAAAGATCGATGATGCAAAACTCAAGGCGTTGCTATTGCAGCTTCAGCCCAAGAAGCATGAAATGCAGATCAAGCGGATGTAAATAACTGCAATCCAAGTATAGAGTCAAAAATCCTGAATGATTCCAGGATTTTTTCAGAAGATTCTTTATCTGGATTTAACTTGTTGACTTCCTCTGCAAGCTCTTGCATAATTTTTAGTGCTTTTCCTGTATTCAGATTGTCGTTCATCGCTTTTTCGAACTGTTTTATCGCTTTAGTTACTATCTTTTCGGCATGGTCTGTGCCATTGGTTATTTTTATACGTTCGATCAAAGCGCAAATCCGGTCTATTTTTTCAGCGGCATCCTCAAGTCCTGAAAATGTGAAATTGAGCCTTCGCCTATAGTTCATGGTCAGTAAGAGATACTTTACCGCCATTGGTTTGAATCCTTTTTCGAGAAGGTCACGTAGCGTGTAGAAATTGCCTGTTGATTTTGACATCTTCTTTCCATCTACCATTAGATGCCTGCAGTGAAGCCAGTATTTCGATGGATTTACCCCGAAGCTTGCGAAATTCTGGGCTATTACATTCTCATGATGCGGAAAAATATTGTCAACTCCTCCTACGTGTATATCAAAACGTATGCCAAGATGCTTAGAACCCATAGCAGAGCACTCTATGTGCCAGCCTGGGCGACCTTTTCCAAGTTCTGTTTCCCAGAAAATATCCCCATCCTCCTTTTCATAGGATTTCCACAGAGCAAAATCCGATATAATTGATGTGTCCTCACCCCAGTCATCCCTCTTTATTTTCTTCTTTCCAGCCCTGAGCTTTAAATGTGAGAGTTTTCCAAAACCCTTGAATTTTGATATATCATAATAAACAGAGCCATCTTTTCCCCGGTATGCATACCCATTTTTCATCATCTTCTTTATTATGTCAATCATCTGCGGCACATGTTCCGTAGCTTTCGGGAAAACATCCGCTGGCACAAGCTCCAGTGTATCCATATCTTCAAAAAAAACTTTTGAGTAATGTTCGGTCAATTCTGAGAGTGACTTTTCTTCTTTTTGGGCTATTGATATTGATTTGTCTTCAATATCTGTGAGATTCATGACTCTTTTAACGCTATATCCTTTGTACCTCAAATACCGCACAAGCACATCTTCAAATACGAAAGTCCTGAAATTCCCGATGTGAGCATACTGGTAAACCGATGGGCCGCAGGTGTATATCCCAACAACATCCCCCAAAGGCTGGAATATTTCTTTTTGTCTTGTAAGCGTGTTGAAAAGCTTTAACATTAAAATATCACCTGTTATTCACCTTTGATGATTGTTTATTTTGCGGCATAATAAAACATATGCCCACCTTATATCGAAAGCTTAATATGACATCGATTCTTAGGGGAATGAAAGCCGACAAAGGCATTATAGGAGGATAAAAATGTCAGATGGTTTGCCAATTTTTGGAAAAGTAGTGTTTGATACACTATTCATAGACTGGAGAATAATGGCTATTACAGCGATAATATCCATAATTCTGTTCATCGTAGGAATGTACATACAATTAGATAAATGGGGACGAGGAATCCCCGAAGGCGCAACAAAACCTTACGGTGCGTTCGGTGCCCTTTCAATGATAATCAGCAGCATCTTTTCAAAGGGCATAGGACATGCACTTGAAGTCCTTGTCCTTGATGTACTGTTCCAGCGGAGGACATACAGGCGCAGGAAGCTTGAGTGGTTGATGCATATTTTGATATTCTGGGGATGGATCGGGTTATTAGTATTGACGATGATTGCGGCAGCAGCAGAGTTTGCAGGTCCATTCCTGTTCAATCAAGACTATACTTATTTTGTGGGTGCATGGAAAGCGCTCGAACTTCCAAATGAGATTTTCGGATGGATGCTTGTACTGGGTATAGTTATCGCTATCGCAAGAAGACTTTTCTCAACAGGTAAAGATGTTCAGGCACGAAATGCTGATATTGACTGGATATTGATCATAGGTCTCCTTCTGGTAGTTATTACTGGCTTTTATGCACAGTCAGTCAGGGGAGATGTTGCAAGAAATTTGATAGAAGCATACCCACCTGGATTGTTCAATAATTTCACAGTAATGTTCCACGAAGTCTTCACACTGCTGTTCTGTGTCGCATATTTGCCCTTCAGCAAGTATTTCCACATGATAACAGCACCATTGACCATCCTTGTGAATCACGGAGGCGAGTAACATGGCAAAAGAAAAACCCTCGATAAACACAGTAAATTTCACTGCCGCGCAGTTAATGGAATTTGATGCATGTACCAGATGCGGCGAATGTGTCAAGTACTGCCCGACTTATGATGCAAGAGATAAGAACCAGGACATAGAGCCAAGGGACAAGATCCAGAAATGGAAAGATTTCATGAACAAGAGCTATGGTCTCAAGGCAAGAATATTGGGTCCTGAAAAGATCCCTCATGAAGAAATAAAGAAATTCACAGATGATCTTTATAACTGCACCACTTGTGGTATGTGCGGAACAGTATGTCCCGCTGGCATAAACACGATCGAACTCTGGGAATCAACAAGAGCGAACCTTGTAAAGTACGGAACAGGTCCATATGGCAAACAGAGTCTTTTCCCCAAGCTCATTGAAGAAGGGCATAACCCGTATCTAAAGCAGCAGAAAGACCGCCTTGCCTGGATGACACCGGACATCAAGATAGCAGAAAAATCCGATATTGCATATTTCATAGGATGCACAGCAGGATACAACCAGCAGGTTCTGGGTGTGAGCACAGCAAGGATATTGAACAAACTCAATGTTCCTTTCATGGCGCTAGGTGAAGAGGAATGGTGCTGCGGATCAGCCCTCATAAGGACAGGGCAGCAACATATTAATGAGACACCAAAGAAAGCCGCCATCCACAATGTTGAGGCACTGAAAGCCAGAGGCGCAAAGAGAGTAATATTTGCCTGCGCAGGATGTTTCAGGGCTGCAAAGATCGACTGGCCGCGCGCGTACGGAAAAGCGCTGCCGTTTGAAGCAATTCACATGTCCCAGTTCCTTGCAGAACAGCTTGATGCAGGGAAGATAAAGTGGGAAAAGAGTCTCAACAAGACTGTGACATATCATGACCCATGCCATCTTGGAAGACACGTTGGTGTGTTCGAAGAACCCAGGAAGGTCCTTAACAGCATGCCAGGTATCAAACTTGTTGAAATGAAACGCAACCGCAAAGAACAGCGCTGCTGTGGCGCTGGCGGAGGCGTAAAAGCCGGTATTCCTGATCTTGCTCTTGGCGTAGCCACAGGCAGAATGAAAGACGCGCAGGAAACAGGCGCAGAAGCATTAATAAGCACATGCCCATTCTGCAGGCGCAACCTGATCGATGGCAGGGATGAACTCAAACTGGATATGAGTGTTGATGACCTTGTGGTCCTGACCGCTCATCTCATGGGATTGAGCACAGATGTCAAGCCACCTGCACCAGGCGCTCCAAAGGAATCCATAAGCGACCTGTTCAGGACGCAGACGATCCCGCCAAAGCCGCCAGCTCCACCAGCTGAGCCAAAGAAGGAAGAGCCAAAAGCTGCAGCGCCAGCAACCCCTGCACCGGCAGCAAATAAGAAGTAGGCATTGCCTACTTCCATTTTTCTTATTTTTTTTATTTAACTGTCGTCACCTGACTATGGAATTATTTCCGTCTAAGCCTACTCAATTTCAAGGAGAAGATTTGAATCTAACACAACTTCTATCTGAACATAAAGAATCTTTCAAACAGAAATTCATTGAAGCCCTGGCAAGAAAAAATTCAATGGCAGTAGATAAGGCAAGAAAAAATTTCAAGGATTTTATTGAACAGTATGTTGATGAAAAATATATGCATATCCAGAAAGTCATTGATCGCATTATTGAAATTGAAAAACCTGTTTTCCTAAATATCAGGCGCGACAGGATGCGCGAAGATAGATGCAAAATATGCGAAGGCAATGAACCAAATATTCATGCGATCGAAAAAAAATATGGCAACAAGATAGAGATTTTTGAGATTATTGAGGACAGGCCAGAAGGTGCGCTTTATCAGATAATCTTCCATGAAGAAGTGGAAGAGAAAAAACTTCCTCTTACGGCTGTGATCAATAAAGGGGAACTGATAAAGTTCTGGGCAGGAAAAACTGTGGATTCAGCCGTTTACGAGCAATATTTTAAGAAATGCCTTCCATAAGATTAATATAAGAACAGGATTAAACATGAACAATTATCACGGAGGTGAAATGCATGTGCAGCGTAGGTGATTCATTCGGTAGTATGGAGATAGAGATTCCACTTGAATCAAAATTATTCAAATGTGATGAATGCAAAAATGAGTTCAAGGGAATAGGCAAAAAAGTGGTCTGCCCATCTTGTAATTCAAAAAAAGTTGTCCTTGTTAGCAACGAATAATGATCAAATTAAATTCGGATGAAATGCTCCTTGTCAGGGGAAAAGAAGGTACCCTTGGTATTGTCAAAGTAGGAGAAGATAAGCAATTTTTCCTTGAAACGGATACTGAGGAAATAATTCTGGCTCTTGAACCTGAGGATTTGCTGGTGGCGTCAGGTTTCGGGATCGATAAGACCATAATAAATGGCTTAAAATGTGTTTTGTATATGATACATGTTGTGGGTTCACCCTTTATCGCCCTCCCGAAGAATCATCCGGCATCAAAACGCCTCAAAATCGTAGTTTCAGCAGGAGACAGGATTCGCCTTAGCTGCACCATTAAGCCTGGAACCCACCCCGAACAGGATGTATTATGCGGCGCCGGCGAGTTTGATGGCGTTGAGATCTCAGGGGTAAAAGGCGGGGTTGAGTTTAAGAACCTCAAGAATGGTAATTTTGAGACAATCCCGTTTAAAATATAATTCTTGATCGCTCAGTTACTCTCTCAGTTCCGGCGGCAGCATATTTGGAATACCGTCATCAATCGGGTAATACTCATCACATTTTTTGCAAAAAAGTGTCCCTTTTAAAATCTCTTTCTCATTCTCTTCCGTTACTTCAAGCACAAGATCTTCCTTGCACATCGGGCAGCATAAAATATCCATCAAGTCTCTTTTCATTATTGTTACACCTTAATACCCTAAAATACTCTTCTAATTATCAAGTTATCGAATAAGATAATTTTTATTGCATCAGGTGAGTATATGCATGGATTAATATGATACGCACATTCATTGCTGTGGAATTGCCGGACAGGTTTCTTCACGAGATAGTAAAGATTGAGTCTGAGCTTGAAATTCCAGGCATAAAACTCGTTGAACCGAAACTGGTGCACATTACCATGAAATTCCTGGGGGATATCAATGAAAGCGACATCGAGCCAATAACATCAGCTCTCTCGCAAATAAACTGCGCGCCCTTTGAAGCAAAAATAAAAGGAATTGGCGTATTCCCAAAAATTGCATATATAAAAGTCATCTGGCTGGGCGCGCAAGGTAATTTTGAAGCCCTGCATGATGAAGTTGAACGCGTTCTTTTGCCATTCAAATTCGGGAAGGATCACCAGTTCTCACCACATGTCACGCTTGCACGCGTGAAAGAGCTGCGTGAAAAGGCGTTACTTCTTGAAAAAATGAAAAAAATTGAGGATATTGACCTTGGCACCATGAATGTTGAATCGATCAGTCTCAAGAAGAGTACGTTGACGCCACAGGGTCCGATATATGAGACACTAAAGGAAATTAAACTCCAATGACCGATCTAGAAACTATCAGGGCAAGCGTTCTTTCCCGGATCAAACCATCTGAGGATGAAAAGATCCGCCTTGGCAATCTTGCAAAGAGCATAATTTCACGTATCGATGCAATCGGTGAATCCGAAGGAATCGACATAAGAGGAATTCTCGTTGGTTCATCTGCGCGCGGGACATGGATATCAGGTGAACATGACCTTGATATTTTCATAATGTTCCCGCCTGACGTTGAACGGGAATATCTTGAAGAGAAAGGGCTTTATGTCGCGCGAAAAATCGCGATGCAAGGAGAAAGTTTTGAGGAGCGGTATGCAGAGCATCCCTATATCCATGCTGTTTTTGACGGATTTGATGTTGATCTTGTTCCTGCTTTTAATGTAAAAAGTGGCGCCGAAATAAGATCTGCAGTTGACAGGACGCCATTTCATAATTCTTATGTTTCTTCAAGGATACAGGGGAATGAAGACGAAGTACTTCTTCTCAAACAGTTCCAGAAAGGGATCGGCGTTTACGGCTCCGAATTAAAAACCCGTGGTTTTTCAGGCTTTCTCGTTGAATTGCTCGTCATCCACTATGGCTTATTCGAAAATGTGCTTAGAGCCGCTTGCAATTGGAAAGCAGGAATAGGCATTGATATCGAAAAACATGGGACTTTGATACACAGGGATCCGCTGGTCATGATCGACCCTACTGACCCGGCGCGTAATGTCGCAGCGGCGCTTTCTCTTGATAATTTGTGTGTTTTCATCGATAAGGCATGTGAATTCCTGGAAATTCCAGATGAAAAATATTTTAAAGTGCAAATCCCCAAACCACTTGATGATGATGAGTTCAGAAAGATCATTAACGAAAGAGGCTCAACATTACTTGCTATTGTTTTTAAGGTTCCGGATATTGTTGAGGATGTCCTCTTTCCGCAGCTTCATAAACTTGAAGACTCTGTATGTGAGATGCTTGAAAAATATGATTTTCGTGTTTATAACAGCGCAGTATGGGCACAGGAGAATGCCGTCGTTCTATTGGAGCTTGAAACTTCAAAGCTCCCTCAGATGAGAAAACATATGGGTCCGAATGTATGGGCAAAGGATTTTGCATTATCATTCAAGGAAAAGTATAATAATTCAAGAACCTTCTCAAATATATATATCCAGAATGGAAAATATATGGTTGAAATACCGAGAAAATATTCCAATGCGAGGAAACTTGTTGAATCTGAGCTCTTAAAATGCGGGCTTGGAAAACATCTTGGTTTAAGTATTAAAAAAGAATTCCACGTATTGGAAAATGAAGAGCTGTTGAATATCCTGAATGAAGACTGGCGAAAGTTCCTCAGGGGATTTTTCGACAAATAGGTGGTGTCTTATATTTCATGACCTATATCTTTATATATCGGCAGGGGCAAACGACATGGAACACGGATTGCACGGATTGCACGGATGACGCGGATGCACACGGATACGATTTACCATTTTTCTTATTCGATCAATAAGAAGAAAACAAAAGAGTGAAATTTATGAATAACAGGAAAGAAATATTTGGATCAGAACCCCCAAATCTGCGCGTATCCGCGCAATCCGTGGCATCCGCGTTCCCTTTTCGATTTGATGAATACTACTTCATCAACCCACAACAAATTAAATCAATACATAGGCCACGTTTTTCAGGACATTACCAAAAATAGGGCTGTTTATGCTGAATAGAAATATATTTAAAATCCTACTATTGATCCTTTTTACAGGAGTTTTTGCACTTTCCGGATGCATCGATTCATCATCATATAAAGAAGTTACACCCTCGCAGTTGGTCTTGACCCCCGGTACTTTCGAAGGACAAAAAATTTGCACTGAGCTTGTGTCTGAAAATAATACTTTTTCCGATATCCAGGTCTTGAGGAACCAGAACTTTACTGGAGAACTCACGAATGGAACGCTTGCGCAAATCTGCGGAATTTTCAAGGCCGGTCAACTTGAACCAGATTCAGTAAACCCTATCCTCGTTGTGATCACGGACAAAGAAATATACCGTTCTAATGAGACCCTTAAAGTGCATATCGATTTTAATTCCACGCAAGAGGGAAAGGCGCAAATTACGGTATCTGGAATAAAGAATGCATTTGAAAGGGCTTTGATCAATGGATCGCGTGATGAAATTATAAAAAAAGGCCAAAACTCATTTGATTTTGAATTCAGTACACCGTCATGCGAGGCTTGTTCTGCCCTTTCACCGGGTGAATATGCAATTAATGCGACTGTAACAACAGGCACAAGGACTTTTGAGACTTATAAAAAAATCACACTGGATAGAGAGGAGTCAAATGTTTCCACGTCCGAAAATTCTTCAATTGATGTAAATGGGATTTCAATTTCAAATAATACTTCGAATTTAACTTCAAATTTAACTTCAGATCCAACTTCAACTCCTATCCCAACTTCTACTTCCAATCTCAACCTCACGAATATAGTTACTGTTGAATATTTCTATATCCCTGGTTGCGCAAAGTGTGAAAAAGCCACGCCAATCATTGAGGCTGTTATGAGTTCTTATGGCAGCAAAGTGGATTATATAAAATATAATTCGAATGAAGAAGGTCGCTCACTTGCGATAGACTATCAGATTCCCGGCACACCAACCGTTATTATTAATAAGAATGCGCAAAAACTCATTTCGTATGAAAGTTATAATGGCGATATCTCAAAACTTGAAAGTATATTGAGAACGCAAATCGAAACAGCCTCAAGTTCGACAGCAGAGTCTGAAGTTTTACCGCGCGAAAAGATCATTCTTTCAGTCCCCTCTGTTTTTGTGGTGGGGCTCCTTGCTGGTTTTAACCCGTGCCTTCTTGCCATCCTTGCTTTTATCGCATCAGTCACGCTTGCCAACACAGGAAGAAGGCGGTATGTCCTTCTTATTGTTATAATGTTCAGCCTGGGGATTTTCGTTACTTATCTGGTATTTGGCATCGGCCTATTGAGTATCATTGAAAGATCACCCGGATTGCAGGGCTCGATCAAGAACTTTCTTGTAGCTTTAATAGGTATTCTTGGGATATGGCATTTGTACGATGCTTATCATCTTCGAACAAACACTGAATCTTCGTTTTACACGCCAAAAGCTTTTATTCGGCTTACAGAAAGCGTAACAAAAAAAGTCAGCCTTCCAGCATCTTTTTTCATAGGCGCCCTGTTCTCGCTCATCAAAGCCCCATGTGTGGGCGCTGTGTATTTTGTTGTCCTTGATATGGTCAGGAGCGGCGAAGGGACAGGATATTTATATCTTGCAGCTTATAACTTCGGCGTTGTGCTTCCAGTGCTTGTTCTTGGCGGTGCGATCGCTTTTGGTCTGAATCCTGAAAAAGTGGAGAAATTCAGGAAGGATAAGAGATCGATGATGCGGCTCATAACTGGAATAACGCTGCTTATAATTGCAGTTTTTATGTATATGGGAATTATTTAGAGGAAAAACTCAAATAGTATCTCAATGAATAATAACTTATCAGGAGGAAAAACCAATGGGCGTTAAGAAAATAGGTGAAAAGTATATCTGTAATATTTGCGGGAATGAAGTAACTGTCACAAAAGTAGGCGGAGGAACACTTGTCTGCTGTGGCGAAGATATGGAGCTTGAAACCTGACTATTAAATTGAATCTGACCCAAAGATACGATATATTAATTACAAGCCACTGACATTAAGACAAAACCCCAGATAGGGCGCGTGGCCTAGTCCGGATATAGCGGCAGCCTCCTAAATCATATTGGAGTTAGCTGTAGATCGGGGGTTCGAATCCCCCCGCGCCCGTTCATGATGCTAATTGGTGGTTTTTATCAATTTTTAATGAGCTTCCATAAGTAAACCTTATCCGAAAGTATTATCCAATAAAGTGCCCTATAAAAACCATCGTTTTATTAATAATTAATAATTGCAATAAACCCGGAGAAAAAGGATGCCAGTAAAAAAAGAAAAAGAACCACTCATTATGCACCCGCGACCAAGCTCGATAGTCGCCGCGCTGTATACACTTAGAGACCTTGATACCGATGTTGTAATACTTCATGGTCCTCCTGGATGCAGCTTCAAGCATGCCCGGCTTCTTGAGGAGGACGGAATGAGAGTCGTTACGACCTCGCTTGATGAAACAGGATTTGTTTTTGGCGGGAAAGATGCTCTTGTTGAAGTGCTTCAAAAAGTCATAGAGCGTTTCAAGCCAAAACGCATCGGGATAGTAGGCACATGCGCAAGCATGATAATAGGAGAAGAACTTCACGAGGCAGTTATAGAGGTGCAGCCGGATGTGCCTGTAATCGAGGTTGAAGTACATGCCGGATACAGGGATAATACACAAGGCGTAATTATTGCACTTGAATCCGCACTTGCTTGCGGGATTATCAGTGAAACAGAATTTGAGAGGCAAAAAGCACTCCTGAAAGAAGCAACAATGGTTGAAAAGCGACATGGCGCAGCAAGTAAGGAATATCTTGAACCAAACCGCGGAGATCTGAAATACAAAGTAGCGGGAAGATTGCTTGAATTAATAAAACAGGGGAAAAAAGGGATCAACATATTAAATGCCAAGAAGGAAACTGCTTTTATGTTCGCAGACATAAACCTCGCTGTGGCAGAAATAGCGCAAAAGCTCGGATTCGGTTCAAATATCATCAATATGGTAAATCTTGATATAAATGTCGGGCTTCCCAAAAACAGGCGCAACGCACGCGAGATCAAAGATGACCTGAGCCAGAAAGGCTTTGAATTCCATCATATTATCGGAGGCTTGGATGAGTATCCAATCGCCGGAAATACAGCAAGCCAGATCATTGGTGAAAAGTACAGTGATTATGATTTTGCGGTCATAGCGGGTGTCCCTCACGCACTTCCCATGGACAATATTAAGAACATGGAACTATTCTCAATAACCAATGGACCTCGCCAGGTCGTGCCATTAAAAGAGATGGGGCATACCTATGTCGTTGTGGAAATCGACCTGCATCCCAAGACGCTGGGAGTGAGCCACATTGTTGAATCTGAATTTGGAGCTACGCTTCGGGAGATGGCTAAAGATGCCTAAACAGATCGCTATTTATGGAAAAGGCGGCATAGGAAAATCAAGCACGGCCTCAAATGTAGCCGCAGCCTGCACAGATGAAGGGTATCGCGTTACAATTATCGGATGTGACCCGAAAAGTGATTCATCCATCACACTTCTCCAGGGAAGACGCATTCCCACGATCATGGACCTGATGAGGGAAGATGTGGATATCAAGGAAGAAGATATCGTATTTATTGGTTACAAGGGTGTTAAATGCGTTGAGATAGGAGGCCCTGAACCGGGCATAGGCTGCGCAGGAAGGGGTATAATAGTTGCCATAAGCATGCTTAAGAAGCTCTCAAGTGCAATTGAGGACACTGACCTCGTTATTTACGATGTGCCCGGTGATATTGTATGCGGAGGTTTTGTCGCGCCTGTTAAGAAGGGACTTGTGAATGAGACATATGTGCTCACATCTGGTGAATATATGCCGCTTTATGCCGCGAACAATATCTGTAAAGGGCTTGCACGACTTGACGTGGCATTAAATGGTGTGATATGCAACTCACGCGATGCCCAAAATGAGGAAATCATTGTAAGTGAATTTGCAAAAGAGATCGGAAGCCAGCTTCTCGCTTTTATTCCAAAGGATGTACTTGTACAGACATGTGAAAGGGATGGTTTTTCAGTAATTGAGAAAGCACCTGATTCTGAAATTGCAGGAGTTTATAGGAAACTTGCCAGAAGCATTATGGAAAAAAGAGTTGGAAAGATCCCTGAGCCGCTTGATGATAAGAGGTTGAGGGAGTTAACGAGAATTTGAATATGCTTGAAATCCCCCGCATCCTCATCGCAGGTGACCGCTCATCCGCTGGAAAAACTACGATTTCCATCGGCATAATGTCGGTGCTAAGGGATATGGGTTATAATGTCCAGCCTTACAAGGTCGGGCTTGATTTCATAGATCCCAGCTACCATACTGAAGTTACGGGCAGGTATTCAAGGAATCTTGATGGTTATTTGATGTCAAAGGATGCTGTATGTGAGGTATTTTCGCATGCAACCAAAGGCGCTGATATTGCTGTTATTGAAGGTGTAAGAGGGCTTTTTGAGGGGCTTGAAGCAACAAGTGATATCGGAAGCACTGCCCAGATCGCAAAAATCTTACAATGCCCGGTTATTCTCGCAATAAATGCAAGAAGTATAACCCGAAGTACTGCGGCGCTTGTTTCAGGATACAAATCCTTCGATCCCGAAGTGAATATAGTCGGTGTGATTTTGAATAACATCGGGAGCGAACGACACGCGCAAAAGGCAAAGACAGCTATTGAGACGTATACGAACGTACCGGTTATCGGAGTGATCCCGCGCAATGACTCGATGAAGATCTCAATGAGGCACCTTGGGCTAATTCCTGCGCTTGAAGGAAGGCGAAGATTAGCGGATTTTGATGTAAACCTGGGAAGAATAAAGGAGATAATTAAAGAAGGTATTGACATTGACAGGTTTATTTCTATTGCTAATTCCGCTCCCCCGCTTGAGCTGCCTCAAGAGAATATCTTTAAACCGCAACACCAGCATGGCATAATTAAGATCGGTGTGGCGCTTGATGAAGCTTTTAATTTTTATTACCGTGACAATCTTGAATTGCTTGAGCTTGCAGGAGCAGAACTTGTATATTTCAGTCCTGTGAATGATACGACTCTTCCTGATGTGGATGCATTATATATCGGCGGGGGTTATCCTGAATTATTCACGAATGAACTTGAAGATAACAGTTCCATGCGTGAAGCCATAAAACAGGTCTCTGCTGATGGTCTTCCTATTTATGCAGAATGCGGCGGACTTATGTATCTCACGCAGGAGATTACAACGAATGTTCCCGGCAGCGGAAATTATCACATGGCAGAAATGAAGGGCGGGACTTTCAAGATGGTCGGGGCCCTTCCCGGAAAGACTCTGATGGGGCATAAAAGGGTCGTAAGTTATAATATTGGCAGTTTTATTGAAGATAATATTATAGGAAAAGCAGGGGCTTCGTTTATCGGTCATGAATTCCATCATTCTGAGATAGTGGACATTCCTGAAGATACTCATTTTGCTATTAAGCTTGAGCGCGGCGTGGGAATAAAAGGTGATCTGGATGGGATTATTGTAAAGAATACTATGGCAGCTTATGCCCATCTACATGCTGCCTCCTATACTGGTTTTGCGAAGTCCTTCGTTGATTTCGCCGCGAGTAAATAAATGGCAATGACCAATGTACCAGGCGATACTGAGCTGCCAATTGAGGAGCATGTCCTGGAACTGCGCACAAGAATGATGACAGTTGCAATACCGGTCGTCATAATTACTTCCATCGTGTTTGTTTTTTCAGGTCAGCTTTTAAAGATCATATGGGACTTGACTATTCCAGGGCCAATGACAATATATTCCCCGATGGAACTTATTATAACAAGAATGGTGCTTTCCCTGATGTGTGCGCTTTTTGTGGGGATACCGCTATTTGTTTATGAAGGTTTCATGTTCATGGGAAAAGGCCTGTATCCAAATGAAAAAAAGTTTATCATGAAGATATTCCCATTTTCGTTTATCATGTTCATAGCAGGCGCATTACTGGGATTTTTTGTTTTCGTGCCGATTTTGTTCAAATATACGATGCTTTATTCCATTGATGTGGCAAGTCCGCAGATATCAGTAATAAAAGCTATCAATGCAATAATTACAATGGTCATTGGTTTTGGACTTGTATTCCAGCTTCCACTTATTCTCATATTTGCGATCAAGATGGGTCTTTTGAAAAAAGGGTATTTCAAAGGAAAACGCAAATTCATTTATGGGGGTCTTCTTGCGATAGCAATGTTTGTGTCCCCTGACCCGACATCCATTTCTGAATTACTGCTGGCGATCGTTCTTGTAATACTGTTTGAATTCAGTCTTCTGATCGCCAGGTATTTTTGAATTGAGCTCGAAGCAAATCTGATAAGATAGCCTATAAAAAACAACAATAACGTCAACAACGAACTTGTACGAACTGAAACGAACTCCAGTGGCGTGAGTTCGTATGGAGTTCGTCGGAGTTAGTTGTTAATTTTCCCCCTCTTGATTGAGTGGTTTTTAGCCATAGATCGAGCAAACTAAAAAAAGTTCCAGATGAAATCATCCTATATTAATCGTGTTATTATTGTTTATGAAAATATAATCTTTCTATTTGGAAATTACGGAAGTTATTTAAATGTGAATCATTTAGCGTCGGCAGAATTTAGGGTAAATGATCAATCACACCTATGATGATGATGATTTAATTTTTCCAACAGAAATAAAGGGGTTAAATAATAACCTGGATATATTGAATACGCAAACCTTATGAATAGTGAAAAAGTATTAAGTTAAAACGTGATAGAAAAAACCATTGCAGGATTGAAAGTAGGGGACGATCAACCTGTAAGGATAATGGGAGTAATTAATCTCAGTAAAGAATCTTTTTATAAAAACTCCGTTGTTTCATCACAGAATGTCCGTGATGCTGCCCTTAAAATGATAGACGACGGCGCCGATCTTATTGATATCGGCGCGCGCTCAACCTGGCCTCTTGCGGCAAAGATCACAAAAGATGAGGAACGCTCGCGCCTGATACCCGCAGTGAAAGTCCTTGCAGGCATTTCCGTGCCTATCTCAGTTGATACGATGTTTTCCGACATAGCAAAAGAGGCACTAATGGCAGGGGCATCAATCATAAACGATGTTAGTGGCTTCACAGCGGATGAAAAAATGGTGGGTGTAGTGGAAAAATACTCCTGCCCGGTAATATTGATGGCAAGCAACAATCTTCCTGGCGATCCTGTGGGTATGAATGCCATAATGGAATCCCTCGAAAGGATAATTTCGCATGCCGAGAATTGCGGAATATCCGTGGATAATATTATTATCGACCCTGCTATTGGAAAATGGACTCCGGAGAAACTTGCGATATATGATTACGAGACCATAGATAATATACAGAGGCTTCGGATCTTTAAGAAACCCATACTTGCAGCAATATCCCGCAAATCATTTATCGGCGAGACCTTAAACAAACCCGCAAATGAGAGGCTTTATGGAAGCCTTGCGGCTACTGCTATCGCTGTAAGAAATGGGGCACATATAATCAGGACTCACGATGTAGCGCCAACAGTTGATGCCGTCAGGGTCGCGCAGGCATCAAGAGCAAGAATACCATCAATAAAATCGGGAACTATAGACGTTGAATTATTGGAAATCAAAAATATTGACGATAGCTGCAAAGCGATGATCTCGATCGGGGCAACAGCAACCGGAAGCCAGATAATGAAGAAAAAAACTTTGATTTTTAATATATTACTCAATAATCTTAGCACAACTGAAGCGCTCATAATCAAGCAGGAGATGCTTGCAAGAGGCGCAGACGCAGCCCTTCCCCGAGAGGCTGTTTCTCATGAGACTGATAAAGTAAGCCTCATCATTTCAGGAACACAACTGCAGGTTGAACGCCTTTGCGATAAACTGCGCCACCAGGCAAGAGGACTTCCCATGATCGCGGAAATGCTTGTCGAATTAATGAATAAGAACAACGATGCTATTTTTAAATATTCCAGATAAGAATGATAATTTCAAGGCTTAAAGAATTAGATGAAATACTGCAGCTCCTTTCTGAGAAGAATCTTTTTATTATCGGATGCGGAAAATGCGCCAAAAAGCAGCATACCGGCGGGGAACCTGAAGTTATTGACCTGAAGGAAAAATTAAAAGCCACAGGTAAAAATATTACCGGCTGGACGGTTTTAAATTCCGCGTGCAGCATCAATTCATGGGAGGATGTTCTGAACCAGAATCCAGCGATCAAAAAATCAGATGCTCTTCTTATTATGTCATGCGGCGGAGGCGTTTCTGTGATCTCACGGTATGCACGGATGAATGTTTATCCTGCGCTTGATACCGAATCACTCGGAGGTGTATGCTGCAATGAAATAGTTACGCAGCTTTGCGAAATGTGCGGGGATTGCACGATTTCGCAATATGGTGGGATTTGTCCGGTAACGCAGTGTTCAAAAAGCCTCCTGAACGGGCCATGCGGCGGCGCAGTTGAGGAAAAATGCGAAGTGGATGAGCGGGTATGCGCCTGGGATAAGATATTTGAAAGACTTAAAGAACTTGGAAAACTTGAATATCTTGAAATGATCCACGAGCCAAAAAACCACACAAAGAAATTCAGGGGGAAAAAGGTTTGAGCTTTGTTTCAACATTGCATTCGGGGAAATTCATAATCACTGCAGAGATAAGCCCACCAAAAGGCATTGGTACATCACGGATGGACCGGGATGCGGACCTATTAAAAGGCATAGCAGATGCCGTAAATGTTACCGATAACCAGAGGGCTGTGATGAGAATGAGCCCGCTTGCTGCATGTGACCTCATCCAGAAAAAAGGAATTGAAACCATCATGCACATGACTTGCAGGGACAGGAACAGGCTTGCGCTCCAGTCAGACCTTTTAGGAGCAAATGCCCTTGGCATACGAAATGTGCTTGTCATGTCGGGAGACCATCCTGTAAAAGGCGATCATGCAGGCGCAAAGCCGGTTTATGATGTGGATTCTGTGCAGCTTCTTGGGATTCTCCGCAAGCTCAATGAAGGATTTGATCTTGCAGGTAATGAACTGGATGGCAGGACGGATTTCTGTGTGGGCGCCGTGACAAACACAGAGTTAAATGAAGTAGGGGTTATCAAGTTCAAAAAGAAAATACAGATGGGCGCCACTTTTTTTCAAACACAGGCTGTATTTGATGTAAATAGTTTTTCCGGATTTATGGAAAAAGTCAATGGAATAAGATCAGAAAATGTAAAGATAATCGCGGGAATAATCCCTTTAAAATCGCTACGAAGCGCACAATTTCTGAATAAGGTTGCGGGAATCAAAGTTCCAGAAGATATTGTGAGGGAAATGAAAGATTCAAAGAATCCCGAAGCCCAGGGCATGGAAATCGCAGCCCGAATAATTAAAGAAATACGACCAATGTGCGACGGCATCCACATAATGCCGGTCGGAAACCATGGAAATACAAAAACGATACTAAAAATGGCAGAATTGATATGAAAACACAGCTTGAATATGCAAATGAAGGGACTGCAACAAAAGAGATGGAATCTGTTGCAAAGAAAGAAAAAATCGATATAGATACTTTGATCTCACATATTTCAAGTGGAAGCGTTGTGATCATGAAAAGAGATGATGTATATGTCGGCATCGGCAAAGGTCTTTTGACAAAAGTCAATGTCAATATCGGAACTTCATCTTTGAGGATCGATCCTGATGAGGAAGTAAAAAAAGCCAGGATTGCACAGACGTATGGAGCTGACACCCTATCCGACCTGTCCATGGGGGGAAATATCTCCCTGATCCGAAAGAGAATAATGGAGAATACCACACTTCCTCTGACAACTGTTCCAATCTACCAGGCTGCGGCTGAAAAAGGTTTAAAGGATATGGATTGCGATGATATAATAAATAACCTCAAACAGCAGGCAAATGAAGGAGTGAGTTCTTTTGTGCTTCACTGCATCGATAAAAAGACGCTATACATCGTGAAAAAAGAAAAGCGCATAATGGGAGTTGTCTCAAAAGGCGGATCAATCACAGGCGCCTATATGATGCTTAATGATTGTGAAAATCCATTTGTTTCGAATTTTGATGAGATATTGAAAATCCTTAAGAAACGTGATATGGTCATGTCGCTTGGAAATACCATGCGAAGCGGATGCATTCATGATGCAAGGGATAAGGCGCAGGTTGAAGAGATAAAATTGAATGTTGAACTTGCAAACAGAGCGCATGATGAAGGAGTACAGGTAATCATAGAGGGCATGGGCGGGCATGTGCGCGCTGACAGGATCGCAGAATATGTGAAATTCCATAAGCAGATGTCGCAGTTCCCGCTTTTTGTCGCTGGACCGCTTCCTACGGATGTAGCTGTTGGATATGACCATATTGCAGGAAGTGTTGGCGCAAGTATTGCAAGCGGCGCCGGGGCTGATTACCTGTGTTATATCACGCCGTCTGAGCACCTTGGACTTCCCTCTCCTGAACAGGTAAGGGAAGGACTTATTGCTTTTAAGATAGCGGCGCATATCGGGGATTCGATCAAGTATGGAAATGATGAGCAGGATATTAACCTTGCACGAAAAAGGGCAAACCTTGACTGGGAAGGACAGATGAAATATGCTCTTGACAGCGACAGGGCAAGGGAATTATCGCCGAAAGAAGGGCCGTGTACGATGTGCGGAGATTTTTGTGCTATTAAGATTATGAGGGAGTTTATATAGGTATGCTGTGTAAATTCCAGGGTCTAATACAGTAGCTAACCGACAGTCAACTTCGAGGGCGCATAGAAAAAACTATAGGTAAAGCTTAAGTAAAATAACAGCGAACTATTATATTGGCGAGTAAGTCCTTCCCGAAAAGAATGAGGCCGCCTTGAGGCGGATGGGACGAAGTAAGGAAGGGATCCCAATTATTGTTTACGGTTTCATATTATCTTGCCTTTGAAAAAATCGAGAGCTATATCCATATTTTTATCTATTATATCATAGAATATTGATTCTTCGCGTTCATAATTTCTTGCAATTGCACCAACAACAAAATCCACTGCCTGAATACATTTTTCTTGAGAAGAGTCAACATGACTTATTTCTAAATAATTTGGATTAAACATCTCTGTTTTGTTCATTAATGCCCTATATCCGATATATTCATCAAATGCCTCCCTTTTTATTCCCGTGAGAGAGCGATCAACAATTATTTTGACTTTAGTATTTATATGATATTTTCGGAATATATTTCCAATCAGAGATCCGCATAGGAAATTATAAAGAATATGTGGCTTAGTTCTCAGGTTTTCATGAACTTGCCGTTTCCTTAGAACTGCATAAGCTATGCGTGTTTCAGTATTTGATATGCATTGAAGAATTCGTCTTCTAATAATATTATCTGAGTTGTGATATTTAAGTTCAGAGATTTTCTTGTATTTATTTGGGAGTCTTTCTTTCCTTACTTTGGTAATGCATTTCTCTATCCGTAACTTATCTTTAGGTAATAAGGCGGCAACAACGAAATATTTGGACGATTTAGAACTGAAGCCCAGATCTCCGCTTTCATCAAGGTAGATGTGGATTGAGTTCATGATATCCTACAAGAAGTTTAAGTATATAAATAAAAGTACAATAGCTCTTTTAATTCATCCACAGATAATCCAATATCAGCCAATATACCTTTAACCATTTTCGGATGCAAGATTATTCCGGAATGATAAGCAATAGTCACTCTTTTCCCTTTGTCATTCTTGTATATTTTATGGCTGCCTGACTGCCTTGATAAGTGAAATCCCAACTTTTCAATTATTTTGATCTTCTATATGCAATTGGATAGCATCTTTTATATTTTCAAGTGCTTCCTCATATGTATCCCCCTGAGAGTAGCAGCCCTGTAAAGCAGGGCACATTGCAAAATAGCCGTCCTCGTCTTTTTCTATTACTATCGGAAGGGTATATTTTTCCATCTTTTTAGCTACCATATTAATTCTAATTAGTCTGGCAGTATTTAAGAATTATATTGGTTTTCTGATATACAATGTGCGTGAATATCAGGAAGGAAGGGATTTTAACCCTTTGGACAGGACGCCCCTACGGGGCGTCTTTTTCAGATGTCCTATTTGATTGTCTTTCTTTCTATCGCTTCAAGACACGCAGTCAACGACCTCGGATTAGAAATCCACAGGTATCAGCGTGGATGCACATGGCTTGATATTTCCATCTGTTCGCTGATTTCAGTCTTTCAATCCAGGCGCAGGCATACAAATCAAAGTGATAGGATCAACGTTGACCTTTGGAGTTTGCCGATTTTGGATAACAGCTTAGCATTTACGACGTTCACTAGAGCGTAGCAAAAGCGACTGTGGGCGAAGCTCCGAACCGAAGTGAAGCGTAAATGCTTTGTTAGCAGCTTTTATTTCATCTTATTAGTTGTCAGGAATATAAACGTAGTTTGCTATACATTAAATATAATTCCAGACCTGAAGAACTTCATACTCTTATACAAAGTTGCCTTGTTTGAGAATCGTTTATTCCATTCATTGATATAATTGGGATTGAATCCCTTTTCAATTAATGTTTGAATATCATATTCAAAGGCATATTTTAATAAATTACATTTATTATTGGCTGGAGCTTTAAAACCAACTTTAGTTGTCGCTAAAAGATCGAGATAATCAATATTATTAAAGAACTCAATAATATTACATTTGTCATATTCATCATTTGTTGAATAAAGTCGAAACTTATCGCTTTTTACTAGCTCATAAGTTTTATAAAAAATTTGATAATTATTAACCTCAGTTGCTTCCATTGCTGCTATTGGAGTGCTTTGTGTGAACATTTTATTCATAATGGGCTCAACACTAAATCCAGCGCCATACAAAAGAAAATCTATAGTAATTATTGGGAATAGGCAATCAACAAGCATCGGCCATCGCCTACTCATTTCTTCAAAGTTGTATTCTTTTGAAGCAATATATATTTCAGTTGTATTGTTGTGACTACCTAAATCGATATTCAAATGCTCCTGTTTTAACTTGTAAGTTTTATTCGTTTCTTTATTAATTGTAATTCTACAAATAGGAATTGGTAATATCAAGTTGGAAATACAAAGATCTATAATTTCATTAGTTATGGTTTGGCGTGTAATAGTATTTTTTGATTTAGTTAACAGAGCAGGATTTTGATCTAAAGAATTTGAACTATGATAAGTCAGTTCATGTTCTACTAAACCAAAATCATTGTAAACAAGTCTAAGTAGATTTCCCTTCTTGTCTTCGGAAAAAGAACGAACCACGAAATTTTTGTCTATAAAACTGAACTTTATTCCAGCTTTTATATCCGATTCATGTTTTGGAATAATTCGCAAATAGTCTTTTGCATCTTTTGTTATTGATATTGTTTTCACTCAGTCACCACGTTAATGAATAATTGCTGCTAACGGTCACGCTCATAACTGAAATCCCGTGAGGGATTTGGGCACAGCCAAAGGCGAAGCCAGATATGAACATGTTATCCGACCCGAAGGGAAAGCGACTGAAGGGGGGCGCAGAGTTGGCAAAAAGCGTTCATGTTTTTATATCGTTGTTTGCCAATTTTGAAAACTCCTTCATATACGCATTACTTCGTCTATACCTAATACACTTCGCATTATGTTATCCGAAGGACTCTTTATTTTGTTTAAATCTTTATTACTCACATGTGTATAAATACCAGCAGAAATAAAAAAGTATATTGTGACAATAAAAATCCTGGGACGATATATTATCGCATATCCATGTCTAAAGACATGGCTTTCCCATAAAATAAATAGTTTCCGATTTCAATATTACCCAAACAAATAAAAAACAATACAAAAGGAACAAATAACATGCAATTAATCGGAATAAAAACCCCCCTCATAGTCCCCGGCGATGATTTCGCTGCAGTGCTGTGCGATGCAATGAAAACCGCAGGCATAACGCCTCAAGACAACGATATTTTCGTCCTCGCAGAATCCGCGGTAGCAACAGCAGAAGGGCGCATAGTGAAATTGGAGGACGTAAAGCCCTCAAAAAAAGCTATCGAACTTTCGAAGGTATATCAAAACGACCCCAGGAAGATGGAGCTCATAATAAGAGAATCCGAAGAGATTCTTGGAGGAATACCAGGAGTCGTGGTAACGATCACAAAAGGCGTGCTTTCACCCAGCGCCGGCATTGATAATTCAAATGCGCCTGAGGGATATGTTGTGCTGCTTCCAGCCGATCCCAGGGAGAGCGCAATTGAAATAAGAAAAAAGCTAATGAAAAAATACAATTGCAATATCGCAGTTATTGTTGGCGACAGCAGGACACAGCCCCTGCGCCTCGGATGCGTAGGCATTGCCCTTGGTTGCGCCGGGATCGAGCCTGTGGAGGACATAAGGGGCAGAAAAGACCTTTTCGGAAAACCGCTTTTAATTACGAGGCGTGCAACCGCGGATAATCTTGTTTCTGCGGCGCAGGTAATAATGGGCGAGGCTGATGAGAGCACGCCCGCTGTGCTTATCAGGGATGCTCCGGCTGTATTTATCGATGGGAGCGTTGAAATTTCGTTGATTTCGAGGGAAGGGTGCCTGTATTTTGCGTGTTTTGATAAAAATGCTTAATTCTCAGAACTTTATTCCAATAGTATTTATTTTAGAATAGACAATAAAAGGTATCCATGTCAATCTTAGATAAGATTTCCAGTTTTTTTGGGATAAAGCCCCGGGAAAAAGAAGCCGCTAATTTAAGTGCTCATTCCTATATAGGTAAATTTGTAAAGCAGGATTACATAGAAATCGGGGAAAGCATAGGCGTTGAAGGCAGAAGGATCATAATAAAAAGTCCTGAAAATATCCTGTCTATTCCGGCTGAAGCTATTTTGAAGAATGAGCAAACCATATCGGTTGGAGATTTCAACAGGGATGAAGCACTTCAACTTGGAAAAGAGTGGGAAGAAAGGAAAGACGTAATGAAATTTGATGAAAAGGGGATGCTGATCCAGTGATAATGCGCTGGTGTTCTTAATGGCAGATTATAAGCAATGCATTATTGTGCGCGATGACCTGAAATTGTCAAAAGGCAAACTGGCAGTCCAGGTCGCACATGCAGCCATTTCTGCGTATGAGTTTGCGAATCCAAAAGCGCGTGAAGCCTGGAAAGAAGGGGGACAGAAAAAAGTGGTATTAAGGGTTGCGGGGCTGAAGGAACTTTTTGAATTCAGGGAGCTTGCACGAAGACATAATCTTCCGGCTGTGCTTATCACTGATGCGGGATTGACCGAAGTGCCTCCAGGGACGACGACTGTACTTGGGATCGGACCTTCTGAGGTCGGGGAACTGGATAAGATCACGGGAAATTTGAAGCTGTTGTGATCAGGGGTTTATAAGCATGCATGGATAAGTTTAAGCCCTAATGGTAATTATAGGAAGAGCTGACTCGCTTAATGTGAGTTATCAAATTTGAGTGAATTAAATGGTAATAATAAAAGGACACGAAATAGAGACGGTAATAGTTAAGAATGCTCATAATCGAAAGGCATTACAATTGAAAAACAATATTGTTATGCTTTTAAAAAATATTGGTGTCAACGAAAATGACATTGATGTACCTGTTGAAAATGTAGCGATAAAAAAAGCCAAAGCTTCTGCGACCTGGTATCATTCAGGCCATCGAATGTATTACAGTCATAACATGCAAGGTAAATATGTTGATAATCTTCATGTTCTATTCAAGGTAATTGAGAAGGAGTCAAACCTGGTTCTTTCTGAACAAAAAACTTTTAGCGACTTTATTACAGAGTTCAGGGAGGAGAAAGATGTTGAGGATAAACGTAAAGAAGCACGAAAGTTTTTTGGCGTTGCCCCTGATTCGAACGATATGGAGATAATTACTGCAAAATATAAAGCTTTAGCAAAAGAATTACATCCGGATATGCCTACCGGAGACACTGAGAAATTTAAGCAGCTAAATGTTGCACATAAAATATTAAAAAGGGAATTAAACTGATTTCGCACGAGTTAGTTTTTTATTTTTTTACTTAACGGAAGGCCGATTTACCAGGATCATCAGGTTCCCAGGGAAAGGAATGTAAGAACGATAGGGGTAAATTCATCGGGATATTGATACATCACTCCATGTCCGCCATCCCGGATTCTGACAACCCAAGAATGGGGCACTCTTTCAGCGATGATAAGCGAGTTGCTAGGAGGGGTAAGAACATCCTGGTCGCCCGTAACCAGCAGGAGCGGTTGCTTGATTTCCGAGAGCCGGGAGTAAGAGCCGTTCCAGGCAATCATCGCATCTGATTGGCGTTTGACATTTTCTGCAGGGCTCATTGATGTATCCTGCGGGAAGTATTTTGAAGGGTCAGGGTTTTCTTTCAGCCATGCAGGAGGGAATAGTTCCCTAAATAGTCGTTCACCGCGTTCCCTGTCTGTACCCGTCGTGTTCATGAGAACGTCCAGGTCATTTTGTGCCATGAGGATCACTTCCTTACCCCCGGCGTCTCCTGCATAGAGAATGAGTTTGTCCACCTTTTCCGGATAATCGAGGGTCAATTCCTGTGCAATATTCGTACCCATTGACCAACCCATGATATGCGCTTTTTTTATCCCCAGAGCATCCATAAGCCCAGCGGTGTCATCAGCAAAAAGCCTGATGGTATATTCCTTGTCTGAGGATGTTGAATAGCCCATTCCCCTGTTATCGAACATAATGACACGGTACTGTTTTGCGAGCTGGTTCACCATGCGTTGATCCCAGACATCCATGGTTCCCGAGTAGCCCATAATCAGGATGAGTGGTTCACCGGATCCGACTTCCTTATAAGCGATTGTGATGTCTCCGACTGGTACCGATTTAAGTTCCGCTTTTGCTAAGTCAGGTTGTGAAGATGTACTTATGCATCCGGCAATGACGAGGAAAAACGCTAGAATGAGCACGCTCGAAACAATTTTGATCATGGTATTTGGTATCATGAACACTCCGATATACCCATTTTATCGGGATTCTATAAATCCCGAACTCTTACATCATCATACCGGGGGGCATTCCGCCCATACCGGGCATCCCTCCCATTCCAGACATTCCACTGCCGTCTCTCATACCGCTGCCAGCGGTTGCTGCAAGCACATCGTCGATACGCAGGATCATGATCGCTGTCTCGGTGGCTGAATTTATTGCCTGGGTCTTTACGCGAAGAGGCTCAACGACTCCGTTTTTCCACATATCCTCGACAATTCCCTCATAAACATTAAGCCCGAAATCCTTATTTCCGTTCTCATGGCTGCTTCGAAGTTCCACAAGCTTATCAATAGGATCAAGCCCGGCATTTTCTGCAAGTGTCCTGGGGATTATTTCAAGAGCATCAGCAAACTTCATGACTGCAAGCTGTTCCCTGCCTGTAAGTGTCGAACCAAATTCTCTCAATCGTAATGCAAGCTCGATCTCAGGTGAACCAGCGCCTGCGACCATCTTTTCATCTTCAATCATAACGCCGACTACCCTCAATGCATCCTCAATAGCACGTTCTGTACTCTCCACCACTTGCTCAGTGCCGCCGCGGATAAGTATTGATATAGCTTTGGGGTTGATGCAATCGGTAATATATATCATCTTATCTTCGCCATGACCTTTAAGTTCCACAAGTCCTGCCTGTCCGATATCAGAATCCTCGAAATCATCAAGACTGGTTATAAGATTTGCACTTACTGCCCTGGCAACTTTCTCCATGTCTTTTTTCTCTACGCGTTCTACTGCAAGGATGTTTGCTTTTGACAGGAAATCTTTCGCTATATCCTCGATACCAAGCTGGCAGAGCACAACGTTCGCGCCAGTAGCTGCGATCTTGTTAACTATATCCTGAACGATCTTCTCTTCCTGGTCACGGAAGTGAGATAGCTCATCCGGTGATGAAACATCGATCTTTGCTTCAAGTTCCATCTTGCTGAATTCGATTGGTCTTGTGATAAGCGCTATCTTTGCATCAATGATCCTGTCTGGCATATTGTCCTGCGCTTTATTCTTATTTAGGATTATACCTTTTACCAATTCACTTTCATCCACGCTATGGCCGATTTTTTTCTCGATCTTGATATTATCGATATCCACAATCTTTTTTCCATCCTCTTCATCGACGATGGATCTAATGGCAGAAACTGCGATCTGTGAAAGCTTATCTTTTGAACCTTCCGCTCCCTTTCCGGTTAAGGCTGTCTTTGCAATGTTAAGCAGTGCTTCTTCATCATTTTCTGAAATTTCATGAGTGATGTCTTTTAAGAGCTCGATCGCCTTATCTGCTGCAAGCCTGTAGCCTGAAGCTATGATCGTGGGATGAACATCCAGTTCGATCAATTCCCCGGCGCGGTCCAGTAATTCTCCGGTAAGAACAGCCACGGTCGTTGTTCCGTCTCCAACTTCGTCATCCTGGGTCTTTGCAACCTCAACAAGCATTTTTGCGGCAGGATGCTCTATTTCCATTTCCCGAAGGATCGTGACGCCATCGTTTGTAACTATGACATTTCCTGTTGGACCTACCAGCATCTTGTCCATGCCTTTTGGCCCAAGCGTTGTTCTAACGGCATCTGCTATTGCTTTTGCCGCCATGATATTATTTCTGCGGGCTTCTTTTCCGCGTGTTCTTTCAGTACCTTCTCTTAAAATTATAATTGGCTGTCCACCAAGTTGTGCTGACATAGATAATTATCCTCCAGATATGAATTTGGCAAATCAATGTTTGAAGTTCTATATAAGAATAACGATTGAACCTGATAATCTATTTAAGCAAACAGGTTCTTGTTATAATGGGAAGTTGCACAAAGGGAACTTGAACATAATAGGAGATGGGGCGATGAAATGCGAAATATAGAAATAGAAGAACTCGGAGCAACCCCAATAACCGAACGAAAAGTCGAGGTAGTAGAACGAAAAGGACTGGGGCATCCTGATTATATATGTGATTCCATAATGAACCAGGTTTCTGTCAATCTATGCAGGGAATACCTTGACAGGTTCGGCGTGATCATGCATCATAATATCGATAAGGGTATGCTTGTTGCAGGTGAAGTCAAAACGAAGTTTGGCGGGGGAGTGATCCTCAAGCCCATGCGAATCATTTTCGGAGACAGGGCTACTTTTGAAGTGGAAGGCGAATCTGTGGACGTCAATTCAATAGCGATAGATGCCGCAAAACAATGGATAAATGAAAACCTGCGCTTTGTGAATAGTGATTCTATACATTATCAGGTTGAGCTTGCCAGGGGTTCTGCCGAACTTACCGATATTTTCAAAAGAAAAGATTTGATTCTGGGTGCGAATGATACCTCGGCTGCTGTTGGATATGCGCCAATGACGCCTACTGAGACCCTGGTGCTTGATACTGAGCGATACTTGAACTCACAGGATTTTAAGAAACGATTTCCTGAATCGGGCGAGGATATCAAGGTCATGGGATTGCGTGAAAGGAATAATCTCACTCTGACAATCGCAGACCCTCTAATTGACAGGTTCATCGGATCAGAGAGTGAGTATTTCACGAAAAAGGATGAATTGCAGGAAGAGATAAGAAGTTATGTTATTGAAAAGACTGAGTTTAAACCTTCGATCTTCCTGAATACACTTGATAGGAAAGGACGCGGAATGGGCGGGATATATCTCACAGTAACAGGAACTTCTGCTGAAGATGCGGATTCAGGACAGGTGGGGCGCGGCAACCGCGTGAATGGTATCATCCCTCTCAACCGACCGGTAAGCAGTGAAGCTGCAGCCGGGAAAAACCCTGTAAGCCATGTGGGGAAGATCTACAATGTCCTGAGCCACAGGATCGCAAATGAGATATATGTAAATGTCCCAGACATCAAAGAGGTCTATGTGTGGCTTTTGAGCCAGATAGGTGAACCCATAGACCAGCCAAAGATAGCGGCGGCGCAGGTCATCATGGCGCAGGGCTCACTTGAAAGCGTTGAGAAAGAAGTGAGTGAGGTTATTGACAGGGAGCTTTCAAATATACAGGAGTTCTGCATGGATCTGGCGTATGGGAAGATACCGGTGTGTTAGACCACTTATATTTTGTACCTATTTCTTCACATTAGTTCCACAATAAATCTCATCCTGTTCACGCAAAACATTTTCTAATTGCTTTAATCCTATTTTTCTAAAATTTTCAATTTTTTTCATAAACTCAGAAAAGTTTTTAAACTCAATATACCAAATATTTTTGCATCCTTTGGTATATTCTTCTGAAAACTTTGCAGTTACCGGATATACCAACTGTATTTCCGGGTACATTTGTTTAAAAAATAAAACCCCTAATGTTTGAAGTTTGCTACCTGTTGGGGCAATAATGCATTTATGTGTATATTTATATTGGGAATTATTATATATATCATCTAGGACTTCGATTGTTTGTATATAATTAAAGGTACTGGATTCCTTTTCATCTATGCGAATTCTTGGAACAAAGTCACTATATATTTTTTTATTTATCCAGCGTATGGCCTCCAGTCTCCATTGGTTATTTTCTTCTCTTGGAATTCCATCAATTTTAATTAGATATTGGGGAGTTATTTCATTCAATAATGCATACATCTCTTTATAATTAAAAGTAGGAAAAGCAATTATCAATAATGGATACCCTTGCATTGAAATGCTGGATAGCTCTGTCGTAGTGACAATTTTATAAACATTAGTAGTGAGAAATGATGGGGTTTCTTCTGGAAGTTTTTCTTTTAGAGATTTATAATCTTCTTCTTGGGGAAAATAGACATTTGCTTCACAATATATAACATAAATATTTCCAGGATAATTTCTAAGTCCATGCAGCAATATTACTATCAAAAATTTTGACATTCCAGAGATATCAATGATTACATTTTCTGATGAACCGAGTAGTTTTTCCATCAACTTAATAGAATTAGAAAAATCTTCAGGATTATGGCGATCATAAGTCATCCATTCTAATTTGCTTTCATTGGTTGACTTGATTGCTAGTTTTTCAAATTCATCGACTTTATTCTTTTCATCGAAGGGTTCGTATTTTATCCCGATGACTCTAGTGAATTTCAAATCATTTTTATTGCATTCTTCAAGAAATATAAAACATCTATCCTCAAATCCAGCGATTCCTATATAGATAGAATCTTTAGGGATTATTGAAATATCTAAGAATTTTATTTTCGGAAAATAACTCGAAATCAGTAATTCATTCATCAGTAATCCTCATTTGCTTCTCATCAAGCAAAGATTTTGCTTTTTTTGCATGTTTTTTTAAAGTAGGCATGTCTTCAAATATTTCGGGTTTGTTCAATAATAATAAGAATTCCTCCTCCCCTAATCGTATGGAATCCCTTTTATTTGGAGTCAACTTAAATGTGGGTATCAAAATCCTACGAAGATAAAGTCTATCTACGACATTACCTCTTTGACTCTTACCTCTTATATCTCTGAGGAATATTCCATATTTGATGAGGTTTTCATAGATATTTTTTGAAACATCATCCAACTCTGGAGCTTTTTGCATTTCAATCCTGAATGCCTGGTGAGGGGGATTTCCTTCTAAGTTTTTAGAATTTTCATTTAATAGATACCAGTGAGCTATGCGACCAAATGCTTCAACTATTTTCTTAAGTTTAGGGCCATATTGATCCTCTGGAATTGCTCCTATTTTTTGAAGAAACTCATTTCCCGCTTCTCTAATGGCTTTATCCTGTATATGAGTCGCTTTAATTTTATCATCGTCTCGATAACTCAAAGGAATTATTACTCCATTAGGATCTGAAAAATTACTTTCTCCCACCATCGCAAACATTTTTTTAATTAGTTCTAAAATATTTGCTATATCCCCCGAACATAAGTCAACAACTGTTTTCCACCCATAATACAAGACTCTTCTTTTTTTGCCATCTTGTGTTTCATTTTTTTCATTTCGAATCTGGCGGGCAAGTTCATTATATGATTCGTATGGATTATCTCCTAAGATCAATCTTATATCATTATATTTTGGGTCTATTTTTTCTGAATATTTCAATCTGTTATTAATGACCTCTGATATAAACTTTTCAACTTTAGATGATTCTTCTTTTAGGAAATAATCACCCAAATCAACTACAACATATTCTCTAGGTTCAGTCAGTGGTTTATTTTTGGAATTTATAGGGTAAAAAGTGACAATGCTTTCAGTTGAAATCTTAAAGAAATGTTCTGAACTGTCACTGGGGAATAAAATAAAATCATTCAAAGTTTCTTGTAGTTGCTTTGATACAGTTGGTAGGGAATAATCATCCAATAGATAATATATTGGTTTATCTTTAAAGAGCTTTAGATTTTTCTGTAAAAAAGAAGTCATCTCTTTTATGAAATCCATTGGTATGAAATATGGTTTAATAGCGCCCTTTTTTCTATCAAACCAATCCCTCAAAGCTTTTTTCTCCCCCACTATAAAAGACATTAAATGCCTGAGAATATTTGCTCCTTCGGGAGGATATGTATACATATCTAAATATTCTTTAATAAAAAATTGAAACTCTTTAATTTCATTGACATTAACTAAACGTCCAAATTTTTCAGAATCAGAAGCAATGAACAATAAATCTATTATTTCATACAAAATAGATAAATTGAAATAATGTATTATTGCCAGTCTTTTCTCATCACTCAATTGTGACCTTAGATAAGGAAATGCAAAATATAGGTGGTAGGAATGATAATAAATCCCTATAAAATTATCAGAAATCCCTGTTTTATTTCCTGCCATTAGTTGGGTTTTCAAACTCAAGTTTCTAAAAATTGTAGTTTTCCCGCAACCTCTTGGTCCAGTTAAAATAGTATTGTTCCTTCTAAGGAGGTCGTCATATCCTGGAAAATTTTGAGAATATAATAATTGAAGCAATTCAAAAGAATTACCTATTTGCTCGCATCTAAGATAATCAAAAGGATGACTTAATTTATTGGATTTTGCAACTGCTATAGAGCTGTATTCGTTTGGAATTTGTTTCAAAATATCTAATAATTCTGGAGGATTTTGGACAAAAGTTCCCTCGGTAGGATTTTTTTCCAATAGCTTCTTTTGAATAAATTCAATTAACTTATCATAAAGAAAAAGAGCCTTACCGTCGCTCAAATCAGATGGGTCTATTAATTCTAATAGGTTATGTAATATGCGCGCTAATTCTCTGTAATCCTCTTTGGGCTTTAATTGATCATGAGAACCTCCTATTCCAAAGTCTGTTATCTTGATTCTTGGAATTTCAGGATTACTCATTCTCTTATCAAAGTAAATTAAAATGTTTCCTTCATGCAGGTCATTATGCGAAATGCCTTCTTCTTTCATTGCACGAAATGCTTGAAGTAATTGATCCGTAATGTTCAATATAACCTCAAGTGTCATTGCTTTTGGATTTTTTCGTATATAATCTCTCAGATTATCCCCGTTTACATACTCCCATAAAATACAAGCAAAAGACTCACCATCAAATATTTCGTAAGGTTCATTTTCATGGGGTTTATGATCATGGTATTGAGTAACTTGAGCTATTCCTTCTAATTTTGCAACTTTAATGAATTCAATCTGCCAGTTCTGCCTTAATTTTTTCTTAGGAATAATTTTTACTGCCCTATAATGATTAATATCTTTATTATAAGCCTTATAAACAACTCCAACTTTTCCATGTCCAATCTCTTCAATTAATTCGTAGTTGAAAATTTTTCTCCCTTTTAATTGATTAAACGGCGGAAGATTTGAATTTCTCAATTCCCCACCTTCCTCAACACAATTATCCATTCATTTTTAGTACAAGCCCCTTCTTTTCTAGCCCTTCTAAAAGATGGGACTTCATCTCGAATGAACTCCTCACAAACAAAGGAACCCATGCTATTTGCAATATCAATAACCGCTAATGCTGTATTAATAGATTTCTTGGATTTATTCACATCCCCAAGAACAAATACACAATATGAATTTAGTTTCAATGCAGGATATAAATTCTTCATTGCATTTTTCATTAAAATTTTAAAATCTTCAATGTTTCGCGGACTTTTATTGTCAAATTTTTCACAATTATTTTCCCCCAAGAACCATAATCTCAACCTGTTGTCTCTAGCATAATCTAAGGCATTCATATATGGAGGGCTCGATATTATAGCATCAATACTATTATCTCGCAGAACCAGTTCTTCAGCATTTTTTTCAAAACATGTCCTCCGCAGAGTATTATCTAATTTGAAAAATCGCTTATAAACTCGATGTATTTTTTTAATAAATCTTGACTCTACATCTCTGTATGAATACATCTCAGGAAATTTTTCTGAAGGATATTTTTTTGTCCTTAAATAGGGTACTAAATGACTTGCAGGGTAAGACAAAAAGCCGGGGCGTTGATGATGCAAAATCCCCATGAGACAAGCTAGAAAAAAATGTTCATGGTTTTTCTTCAGTAATTGACTGAGTGAGATAATTTCTTTTAGTGTGTCGGGATGATAGAATTTCCGTACCCAATCCGGCACATCCTCCAAATTAATCTCATCACATTCTTTTTTACTCAAAGAAATATAATATTTGGCATTATTAATCGCTTCTTCCAAAGAGTCTGGAGGAAACAATTTTGCTTTTATTAGGGTGAGTGCATAAGGATTAATATCATTTGCAATTACATGTCTCCCAGCTATTAATGACTCCAGAGTTACTGTTCCCGATCCTGCAAACGGATCCAAAACAACATCTTCTGGTTTTGTATATGTTGTAATTAATTTTCTAGCAAAAATAGACTTTATTTTTCCGATGTATGGAGACAGCTGGTGGAGTGTACTTTCCTCAGCCAGACAACTTCCTGACCAATCTGCAGGATTAAGTTTTGGATAATGATAATCCAAAGCTGATATATTTTTGCTGAATTGTTCCACCATCATTTTCACTAATGCGCTTTTATAGTTTAAATTATTATTGGTAATATTATATTCTATATATTTTGTTTCAATTCCTTCGCTTTCCCTGGCATCCTCTTCTCGATCATTTCAAGAAGCGCATCGTAATCCCCTTCTGCAAGCGAGCGCACATCTTCATCGCCCTTTTTGATAAGATCAATAACATAAGTAAGCTCATCATCTGTTAAATTGTTGATCCTGTTCGCAAAGTCAACAGGGGAGTCAGATAACTTATGCGAAACAGGAAGCAGGATGAACTTATAATCATGGCCGGGCGCTGGACCGGTTGCGCCCTGGAATTCAGGAGCGATCTTTGCGAGGATTTTTTTATCGAGGTCTGAGAGCGTTCTCATGATTTTTCATATTGGGGGGCGATGGCATAAATTCTTGCTACCCATTCATTATATAAGCAATTCAAGCTAAATGTGCCATTCCATGCTCACAAAGATCATCACAGAAGGCACTACAAATATCGAAGTCCCCGTGCCTGATGAAAATTCAAGTTTTCCGCCTTCATCAGCAGCAGTATTCTATAATCCTGCAATGAAAACTAACAGGGATTTGGCAGTGGCTGCCATCGCATGTTTTTCGAAAAACAACCCTGATTACACATATCTTGATGCTCTCTCAGCATCGGGGATACGCGGCCTGCGCATCGCAAATGAAGTGGGTCTTAATACCACAATGAGCGACTGGGAAGAAAAATCCGTTGAGTTAATAAAAAGAAACATCGAGCTAAACAATCTCACGAATTGCACGGCTTTAAGACGGAATGCCAATGTGGTGATGTTTGATGGAAGCTTCGACATCATAGACCTTGACCCATTCGGAACCCCCGCGCCATTTTTAGATGCTGCATGTTACTCAACAAAGCGGCTGCTTTGCGTTACTGCCACGGATACCGCACCCCTTTGCGGCGCCCACAAGAAAGCAGGCATCAGGAACTATTCAGCAGTTCCTCTTAAGACAGAATATTATCCTGAGATGGGAGTCAGGATCCTGATGGGCAAAGTTGCACGGACGCTGGCAAAATACGATAAATCCATGACGCCTTTACTATCATACGCTTCGGCACATTATGTCAGGCTCTTCGTAAAGGTAAAAAAAGGCATAGTAGAGGCAGATAAGTGTCTGGATAACATGGGATTTATCGCACATTGTTTTAACTGCGGCGCAAGGGAATGGAAGTACGGGCTTGCAGTCCATATTGAAGAAAAATGTCCTGCTTGCGGTCACAAGACATCGCTTGCAGGGCCTTTGTGGCTTGGCAGATTGCATGACAGGGAATTCTGCGATCTTGTAATTGATGAGGTCATAAAACGGGAGTTCAAAGGTGTTGATAAACTCATATCAACATGCAGGGACGAGCTTGAGATCCCGATGCATTACGACATTCATAAAGTGTGTAAAATGCTTGGGATAACTGCTATGTCAACGGAGGAGCTTCTTTCTGCTTTGAGGGAGAGAGGCTTCCAGGCTTCACGGACACATTTTTCCGGGATCTCGTTCAAGACTGATGCAGGGATGGAAGAGATAAAGGGGGTTGTGAGGGAGCTGGCAGGTTCGAATTCGTAACTATATTGACTGTTTTTTTAATCGGAAATGTCCTAAAATATAATTCTTAATCTTATAACTTACAATCAATTTGGCATCCAATATCGAAATCAGGATATTGTCTATAATTCCATCAATAGATATTAGGATTCTTTACACAACTCATTGTTTCTAAAAATTTCAATTTCTTCCTTTAGAAACCAACCTTCTTTCAAAACATGGTTCATAATCAATTCTGGGTTCGCAGAATATGCAACAATTGCTAAACTTTCTTTAGCTCTACTGCATGTCACATATAAAAGACGACGTGTTCTATCAATACTGGTTTCTTTTCCTTCTACAATGTGTTTCTGATCTGTGTCTGATGGAGCTTTTGCTCCAAATAACTTTTCATAGCTAAACAAAAAACCCCGTGCTTCTTCGTCGTCAATAATAACCATTACTCGAGGAAACTCAAGACCTTTTACGCCTTGATGTGTTCCAAATTGTGCTTTATCTGTGACGTAATCATTATAGGGTTCAATTTGGCTAAAATGATTAGATAATGCACTATCCCAAGCCTCAATTTGATCATCTTTTTCTTCATCATCTTTTTCTTGGGCAGTCCTAAAAGCATTAGCAATTAGTTGCTCATTTTCTGTTCGGGAAGCAATTGGTAGTAGACTCTCCGGAATCGAAAATAAACCAGTTTTTGCTATATTCCGTATTATGTCAATAAGTAATGGGTCTGCATTATTACTCCATAATAAAAACAATGAAGTTACGCTATCATTAGCTTGTTTTATTATGTCAATCTGAACAGGGCTATTTTTAAAAATTTCCCGATCAAATAATGGAGAATATTGTCTCACAATTCTAGCAACAGCAAATTCATCACTACTTTGCTTCGCTTTGATTATAGGCAAAATCAATTGAGTAAAAAAATGAATCCCAGGCAGTGTTCCGTCTAACAAACCAGTTCTTAATCGATCGGCTTTAGCCAGAGGCTCAAATAATTCAATAAACCCCATTCGCCTTGCTGCCATGTGGTGTTCAAGAGTTAACGTTTTAACAACAGAATCGGAACCGCTCCATAATGTATCGCCAGTGATTTCAACCATTTTTTTTGCAATTTCATTTTCAATGTCAATTTTATCTGATAAAATTGGAGGAACAATAAAAAACCTAACTATACCTTTCTCTTTATCTGTTCGAGGTAATTGTTCCTGTTTGTCCACACTTGAACGAATTTTATTAATTAGGGTAATGATACGTTTAGGACAGCGGTGATTCATCTTTTTAACAGGTTTAACCCAGTCCTCTGGTAAAACTTGCCCCAAATTTTCTTTTCCATCACTATAAATTCGTTGCATCGTATCACCGAATAAACCTAAAGAAAAATGTTTGGAGTTATTTTTTTGTACAGCAAAGAATGCATCTATAAGCTCTTTTTTGGTATCCTGACTTTCATCTATTAGTAAGATAGGAAACTTCCTCGTTAGGATATTCTGCATTAATGGCTTATTTAATAAAAAATAAGCCCCTATATTAATTACTTCACTATGATTTAATGAGTCACTGCTAATGTTGTCTCCATTTGGGTTATAAGTAAAGCGTTTAATTTCATCAAGTTTATTTAATCGTTTAGACTTTGATTCTATTTTTTTCTCTCTATCCGATGCAGTTTTTCCTGATCGCCCTTTTAACTGCTGCTCTTTTAAATCTTTAATTTCTTTGGCAATATTATTCCTAAGCCATTCTTTTATATCATCTTGATAGTTTCTTACTAATTCCCAAACAAAACTATGTATAGTGGATACAAAAAAAATGGATTCATTATTAAGACGTCGTTTTATTTCATCGCACGCTGCATTTGTATATGTGATAATGCCGATTTGTTGTCTACTCATCCTTAAACGCTGACCATTTTCTTTATGCATCCTTTTCAAAACATTAACAAGTGATCTCGTTTTACCAGAACCAGCACCAGCGAAAAGGAAAAAACTTTTTGGGAAGTCTAAATTCAAACAATCATATATTTCATCATCTACATGATTGTCAATATCATTATATTGAATGTCTAAAGTCATTTTTAGTTCTCTTATTTAGCAATAAAATCTTCCTGTTTAATTTTCAATTTCCCATTCATCCAGTCAAGACCATCTTTTATATACTTTGGTACTTTTAGGGTTTCAGGTTCTTTTAAAAATAATAGTTCAAGTGCAAATTCTGCTTTTTTCCCATTCTTTAATGCATCAAACATATCTTTTCCAGCACTTTTTGTATTCATTTTTATTGCATTGCTAATTTTTTTTATCAGCCCATTGCCTTCAATAGTTTTAAATAGTGCTATATTTTCAAATGCTAAAGCATCCTCAAAAGTATATGGTATAGCTTCATACTCGTTTTCTTGGAATTTAATATTTAAAGGAAATTGATAAGCTACTCTAATTGGAAAATCTTTTGATTCTTTTGATTCGTCATTTAAAGCCAATAACTCATCGAGATTTTCTTTCACAGGTAACCAACTCTTCAAAGTATCGTTTCCTGTCTTATAACCCTTATTTTTTTCTGGCAAAACAGCTGTTTTACCATTCGAATCAATAGAATCTATATCTGTTATTACAAGTGTTATCAACCCTAAATCCTCTATTAGAGGTCGCAGGCGATGAGCATGACTCCCACCAATTTCTAATAAAGAAATATAACTAATTGCCAACTCAGGGCAATTATGCCGGATGAAATGGGGAACAAGCATTCTTTCAGCAGGTCCTTCAACTAGAATTGCCGCATCTGCGAAAAAGAGATCACAATGGGTTGTTTTTAAATAACGAATAGCAAATTTTGTCGTATCATTTTCTGTCCCAAATGTTTTTGAAAGATTTACAACTATTGAAGTGGGGACATCACCATTTTTGATTGCTGGTTTCCTTCGAAAATAACGTAGACATACAAAATCAACTTCATGAGCAATGTGATTTGAATGAGTGCTTACAACAAGTTGTGTTGAGAACTGTTTGCTTTTTTTAAGATTAATATGATTTCGAAGAACTTCGTAGGCTTTACCAATAAAAACTTGTTGAATTTGTGCATGTAAATGAGCTTCTGGTTCTTCAATTAGAACTAGATGCAAAGGTTCAAAGACACGATTTTCTATTTTTGAAATCTTCCCAACTTGCATCCATTCATCTCGGAAACGAATCAACTTAAAGACCATAGATATAAGATTTTGATATCCTAGTCCATTATATTTTTCAGGAAGACGTAAAGGCGAATCCAACGACACATCATCTTTATTTGAAACATCAAACTGAACCGCAGATGGATGATCTAATCCATCAATAGGATTAATCAAACTTGAAATTGTAATTCGAGGATTCCCAAAACCAGGATAATTAAGTGATTCCAGCTCCATTAACGAAGATTGGAAACTCTCTTTTAATTTTGCATCAAATGAAATTTTAGCGTCCTCAATTGATTGTAAGGCTTCAATATCGGAAGGATTTGGTTGGTCGGAAGGATTTAGGTGTTTTTTAAAGTAGTCCCCTAATTGAGAAGAAAGATTACCTATATTGTTATCTGGAGTATTAGGACCAGAAAACCCTCTTTGAGCGTTTATTATATCTATCTTTATTAAGTCTTTAAAGGGATCACTATCCAAAGGAGTACTACCAGAAAGAATAATTTGGGGTCGTGCATGACCTCCTTCTGGTTCTTTCAGTTTTAATGGGTCAAGAATATAAGCATGGATCTTAAAATAGCCAGGTAACTTCTTTTCTAAAAAATCCCACATTGTAGCCGGCCAAAGTTTGAGCGAAAATTGTTCATTCTTAGTTGGGTTTTTTGCTTTTTCTATAGCTTCTTTTGATGATTTATATAAAGTATGAAAATGGTTGAATAAAATTTCTATATTCTCAGGCTCTAATCTAAGACGAATTCCTAATAAACCACTTTGCCATTGAAGTGTCGGAATTATATGACTAACATAATAAATCTCGTTCTCTTCAACTTTTATCCATACATCTAAATGCGGCAAGTATTCTTGCCATTTTTCTAAAGATAAATCTGCTGGATTGTCTTTACTTTCGTTTATCCAAGATTTACCTATTTCATTAATTCCCCTCCTATTAGATATCGTAAAATCACTTGTTGAAAATTTTGTTTTATCTTTCAGAAATAGAATTAGTGCATCCATTGCAGAAGTCTTCCCACTATTATTTGCTCCTACAAAAACGGTTTCCTTTTCATTGAAATCTACTCGACAAGACTTTAGTTTTCTAAAATTTAGGATTTCTACAAATTCTATTTTCATAATTATTTACCATTAAATTTTATGTGATTTTAATATTTCTTAAGTAAATTGATTTCTTCTGTTTTACAGTTATATCAATAAGTATTTACAAATTAGTTCACCAATGTCACATTTTTCGATACCAATTTAGTACAATTGGATGCTTCCCTTCTTTATATAAGTATCTTTTTATGTTGAGGATATTTTTCATAGCAGTTCATACAATAGCCATGTCAGAAATCAGCTTTTAATCCCCAATCAAATTTATCACTGACCAGATAATTGAAAATAGTCTGCTCCGTTGTCAAAGAATTACATTTTTTTTCAACAATCCTGATTAGATACTCATTATATAATTATTTCAAGTTTATAAACCTCCGTGGAAATGGCTCCTTCCAAAACAAGAATAAACAAAAAAATACCATAAATTAAATAACCCCGCAACCAATTAAGCCCACATAAACCATGGCACCAGTAAAACTAACCGACACAACCCTACGAGACGCCCATCAATCACTTATTGCGACACGAATGCGGACAAGAGATATGCTCCCCATTGCCGAAAAGATGGACGACGTTGGCTTTTTTTCACTTGAAGTGTGGGGCGGGGCGACATTTGACTCATCGATCCGGTATCTTAATGAAGACCCATGGGACAGGCTTCGCGCGCTTAAGAAGGTAATCACGAAAACACCGCTCCAGATGCTCCTTCGTGGCCAGAATCTTGTAGGATACAGGCACTATTCAGATGATATTGTGGTCAAATTCGTGGAACATGCAGCCGAAAGCGGTATTGATATTTTCAGGATATTCGATGCCGTGAACGATATCAGGAACATGGAAGTTTCCATCAGGACCGCAAAGCGTGTCGGCGCTCATGTGCAGGGAACTGTTTGTTACACTATCAGTCCTGTTCATCCTATTCCATTATATGTCAAGATGGCAAAAGAACTTGAGGAGATGGGATGCGATTCCCTGTGCGTAAAAGATATGGCAGGACTTATTTCACCCCAGAATGCGTATGACCTTGTCAGGGCGCTAAAAGAAGAAATAAGCATCCCCGTTGACCTTCACAGCCATTGCACGAGCGGAATGGCTCCAATGAGCTATATTTATGCATGCCAGGCAGGAATTAATGTACTCGATACGGCTTTTTCGCCATTTGCCTGGGGAACTTCACAGCCGCCCACGGAAACAATGGTTGCGGCGCTTCGTGGCACGCCTTACGATACTGGTCTTGACCTGATCCTTCTTACAGAGATAAAGAAATATTTTGAGGACATCAAGGAAAAATACAGGGGCATCCTTGACCCGATATCCGAAAGAATAGATACAAACGTCTTAAAATACCAGATACCTGGAGGCATGCTATCAAATCTTGTCTCACAGTTAAAAGAACAGAATGCACTTGATAAATACGAGGCAGTGCTTGCCGAGATGCCAAGGGTGCGCGAAGAGCTGGGCTATCCGCCTCTTGTCACACCAACAAGCCAGATAGTAGGAACACAGGCGGTTCTTAACGTTTTGATGGGTGAGCGTTACAAAGTTATCCCGAAAGAAGTGAAAGATTATGTTAAAGGGCTTTACGGGCGCACACCAGCCCCGGTCAGCAAAGAAATAGTTAAAAAAGTGCTTGGGGATGAGAAACAAATAACATGCCGCCCCGCTGATCTATTGGCTCCTGAACTTGATAAAGTCACGAAAGAAGCACTGGCTCTGGGGATCGTTAAGAAACCCGAAGATATTCTTACTTATGCATTATATCCTGCAATTGCCCCGAAATTCCTGCGCGGTGAAATCAAAGAAGAAACGCTTGAAGCTCCAAAACCAAATAACGGAAAAGCGGTGGAGGCCTTGCCTACTGAGTTCAAGGTCGAAGTTGATGGCGACTTATTCAATGTAAAGATCATCTCATCTGGCGGTGCCATGTCAGTTCGTTCCGCTGAAGCTGAAAGACCTAAAGTTATGGACGGAGCAATTACTGCAAGCATGCAGGGAATGGTGCTTAAGATCAAGGTCAAGAAGGGAGACCAGGTTTCAAAAGGCGATGCTGTGATTGTTCTTGAAGCTATGAAAATGGAAAATAATATACATGCGCCTCATGGGGGTGCAGTGAAAGATATATTTGTGAAAGAAGGAAGCACTGTAAGCGCGGGGGATGTGCTGATGGTAGTGGGATAAATGTTTAAAAAAATACTGATCGCTAACCGAAGTGAGATCGCTATTCGCGTCATGCGCGCATGCAGGGAGCTTGACGTGAAAACAGTTGCAGTGTATTCCGAAGTAGATAAGAATGCCCTTTTTGCAAAGTACGCGGATGAAGCATTTCCGATAGGTCCTGCGCCTGCTGCCCAGAGTTACCTGAACATAGATAAAATCATTGAAGTGGCGCATAAAACTGGTGCAGAGGCTATCCATCCGGGTTATGGATTTCTTTCGGAAAATGAGATATTTGCAGACAGGTGCGAAAAAGAAGGAATTATTTTCATAGGCCCTTCAAGCCATGCCATTGAAAGCGTGGGGAGCAAGATCGCAGCCAAGAAGACCATGAAAGCCGCGGGGATCCCGGTCATTCCGGGAAGCAAGAATGGAATCACTAACCTTGATGAAGCCGTCAGGGTCGCGGAAAGTATAGGATATCCTGTCATTGTGAAGGCATCAGCTGGCGGCGGAGGTATTGGCATGAAAGTTGTCCGCAAAACCGAAGAACTTCGTGAAACCATTGAATCCACGCAAAGGGTTGCAAAATCATCATTCGGGGATGCAACTGTTTTTATCGAAAAATACCTTGAAATGCCGCGCCATATTGAATTCCAGATACTTGCGGATAATTATGGCAATATTATCCATGTGGGTGACCGTGAATGCTCTATCCAGAGAAGGCACCAGAAACTGATCGAAGAATCACCATCCCCCATAATGACTCCTGAATTAAGGGAACGCATGGGTTCTGATGCGATCAAAGCGGCTGCTGCTATTAATTATACAAATGCAGGAACTATTGAGTTCTTATATTCAAAAGGGGAATATTTTTTCCTGGAAATGAACACAAGGCTCCAGGTCGAACACCCGATAACAGAGATCGTAACCGGGGTTGACCTTGCTAAAGAGCAATTAAGGATCGCATCGGGTGAAGAGTTAAGTTACAAACAATCGGACATCCAGCAAAGAGGCTGGGCTATTGAATGCCGCCTGAATGCGGAAGACCCGCTTAATAACTTTACACCAGCGCCCGGAAAATTGCGACATTATCGCTCATCAGGCGGCCCTGGCGTTCGCGTGGACAGCGGAGTGCATACTGGATTTACCATAACCCCTTTCTATGATTCACTTATATCAAAACTTACAGTCTGGGGAAGGGACAGGAACGAGGCCATCGCCAGGATGAAACGCGCATTATATGAATACATAATCGTGGGCGTGACTACGAACATCCCCTTCCATAAAGCAGTCATGAATAATGAATATTTCCAGCGCGGTGAGCTTACCACGCATTTTATTGAGGATCATAATATCATAAAAGAAGTTGAGAAGATAATCCAGGCTGAAAAAGAGAAGGGAGCAACACTTGCATCAGCCCTTGGCGAGGATGAAAAGAAGGTTGCGGCAATAACCGCAGCTGTTGGTACGTATATCCAGAATGCAAAAGTCATGGGGGCTAAATGACCATTAAAGATAAGATTCTTGAGAAACTAATTAAGAATAAAGGAAAACCGGTTTCCGGGGAACAGCTCGCAAGTGAGCTTTCGGTTTCAAGAACTGCTATCTGGAAACATATTAAGGTCTTAAAGGATGAGGGTTATATGATCGATTCATCAACAAATATCGGTTATTCGCTTAATGAAACGCCAGATACGCTGACGCCTGGCGAAATAAAAGCGGGACTTAGAACAAAAGTTATCGGAAAAGATATAAAGTATTTTAAAGAGACAGAAAGTACAAATATCATAGCTCGCGAAATAGCAGCCTCAGTGGGTGAGGGCACTATTGTTATTGCTGAATCACAGACAGCCGGACGCGGTCGCATGGGGCGCAAATGGATATCCCCTGAGGGGGGCATATGGATTTCTATAATTTTAAAGCCGAAGATAGAACCTGTTTATGCCCCCAGGATCACGCTTATGGCAGGTGTTTCTGTGGCTAAGACCATGCAGGGTTTTGGGCTTCCTGCAAAAATAAAATGGCCTAATGATATCCTTATAAATGGAAAAAAGGTGTGCGGTATTCTCACGGAGATAGGGGCTGAAGTGGACATCATTGATTATCTCGTTGTGGGAATTGGGATTGATGCAAATGTGGATACAGGAACATTCCCGGAAGAGTTCAGGGACAATTCGACATCTCTTGAAAAAGAAATGGGGCATAAAATAAATCGTGTTGAGTTTGTCCAAAAGCTTTTGGAAGAGTTTGAGGTCCTTTATACTGAATTCCAGAAAGACGGATTCCCACAGATACTGGAAGAGTGGAGAAACATGTCTGCAACTATCGGACAATGGGTGAAGATAACTGTACAGGCGCGAACGATATACGGTGAAGCCATAGGCGTTGATAATGAAGGGGCGCTCATTGTTGAAACTTCCGAGGGTCATCTCGAGAAAATAGTGGCGGGGAATTGCGAACACATGAGGCGCACCTAAGACGACGGGGCATTTTTTAGGGGAACATTAGGGAGAAAGCATTATGGATGAGGCAATAAAGGACAACTTGAACAAACTCAAATCCAATTATAATGGTAAAGAGTTCATGTCTATCTTGAATAAAGTGAAGAAGGACAGAATAAATGATGATGACCTCCTCAGGCAAATCGAAAGCATAAGCCGCAATAGGTTTATTATGAACGTCTCTTTGACACTCCCAATTGCAGCCGGTAACTTAATGGAACTTCTTGCTACGATGGCAGCCATAATTCTCCCTTTCATGGTGAAAGGCGATATTTTCATTTATGCAAGCGCTCTTGTCCTGATGGCAACACTTCATCCGCTTTCGCATTATGCATCAGGATGGCTTTGCGGGATCAGGTTCACACATTATTACCTCAATGGTCCCGCGCGCATTGAGCCAACGCTGCGCATCGATCAAATCTCATATCTTAAGGCATCAGGCGGGAAACGCGCGTTTATGCATTTAACAGGTGTAATTGGAACTCTTGCAGCGCCATTGATCGCAGCGTTGATAGCGCTTGATAAGGGCGCAGTGAGTGCAGCATGGAATCTGTTTTATTTCTTTTTGCTGCTTATAATATTTGAACTCCTGACTTCTACAAAAATAGGGGATTTGATGAAGGCAAAAAGAGAGTATGGATACAGGTAATACTATGGCGTCAATAAGTCTTCTGTCTTAAAATTTTTAAGCCATTTCTCAATATCCAAATCAGATATATCCTCAATCTCATCGCGAATTATGGCAATAAATTCCCGAAGAATCTCAGGTCTTCTGGC
>Ga0265296_1000393_pt1 | contig 70455 bp, 60 predicted proteins | sample MunlanPumphouse1_FD_189073 | JGI IMG/M metagenome (GOLD analysis project Ga0265296, IMG submission 189073) | Groundwater microbial communities from a municipal landfill in Southern Ontario, Canada - Pumphouse #1 | ecosystem: Environmental > Aquatic > Deep subsurface > Groundwater | place...
GGTCGCGTAGCGCGCGCAGGCGGAACGCGTTCCACCAGCGTTGCCAGCGATGCTCGGCCGCGTCGTGGAGCATGTGGCAGCGCTGGCACAAGGCGGCGAGGTTGGCCGGCATGTTGTGCCCCGGATCGTGATCGAGATGCGCACAGGCCAGGACGACATAGGTGGTGCGGACGTCGGCCAGCTCGAAGCAATCGCGGACCGCGATCCGCCGACCGCGCTCGGAACGCCAGCAGCCTGTTTCGGCGTCCCACCAGCGCCCGTCGCCGAGATGCGCGACGAAACGCCGATGCGGCCGCGCACACTGTTCGCAGCGCGCCCCTGCCCTGCCAAAGCGGATCGCGTCCGACAGCTGCGGCCAGTCGATCGGATAGAGCCAGCGATTTTCAGGGCGGATCGGCATCGTGATTCTATGAGTCACCGTCGATTCGAAGGAAAGCGAAATCTTTCGCCTTTCGTTGCCGTCCTGTTCCGGACGTGTTCGAAAGCGGATCAGCTGGGGAATACCGCAATATCGACCATGTCGGCAGATGGAACCGTCGGGATGTGTGCGTGCTGCCGTCGATCTCGAATAGTGAGAGACAGATCCACATGGTATAATGAGGGAACGCTTACGGCAAATGCGGCCACGCCGTTTCGCGCTGCGGCAATCTGTCGAAATCGCGACGCACCGACATGTCGACAGCCAGACGTGTTGGCGTGTCGAGGACAAGTGAGAGCCACGGTGTGCCTTTGGTCGATTTGCTTACAGGGCTGGGTGAATTTCTACTCGAAAGCACGAACTGGAGAGCAGTAGTGCCCCGCCTGCCCCGTATGACAGGAGATGGGATGCCAAAAGTTCGTGCTTTCGAGTAGGAATAGCCGATGACCCGATCGCCCACCGTAAAGCGCACCAAGGATGGCAAGACGACGCCGTCCAGGATTCCCCAGGGCGAGCTCTTCCTGCTCGACAGCCCGCTGTACGGCGAGATCCGCGGCGAGCGATCGTTGATGGCCTTCCCGTTCTTTGCGCTCAGCAAGAATGCCTGGATGAAGCCGCTCAGCTACCAGACCGATAAAGTGACGATCGAGGTCCGCCCGAGCGCCAGCGGCGTGGCGACGATCTACGACAAGGAGATCGTGCTCTACATCGCCAGCCTCATGGCCGCCAAGCTCGAGGCGGGTGAGGATGTTGCGCAGGATTTCGTGTTCACCGCGCACGATCTGTTCAGCGTGACCGGCAGCAATCACAGCGCGCGCTCCTATGGCCGGCTGTCAGAAGCGCTGGAGCGGCTGCAGGGCACGCAGATCAAGACCAATATCGAGGCGGGCGGCGAAGGCGAGGAAGGGTTTTTCTCGTGGTTGTCCGAAGCAAAGCTGCATTACAACAAGACGCGGGCCGGCGAACGGCGGTTGAAGGCGGTCAAGGTACGGCTCTGCGACTGGCTGTTCCGGGCGATCCTGCTCGATCGGCATGTGCTCGACTATGCCGCGGCGTATTTTCAACTGGGGCCGATCGAACGGCGGATCTACGAAGTCGCACGCTCGACTGGCGATGGTGACGGGTTCGAGATCGACCTCGCGACCTTCCGGCTGCAGATCGGCTATCAGAATCCGCTTGCCAATTTCCGTGCCGCGCTGCGGCAAATCGTGGGTGCAGACACGATCCCGGACTACAGGCTCGAGCTGATCGAGACCGTCAGCGACCCCGACGCGGTGGTCGATACCGCCAAGCGCGGCCGAAAGAGCAACCCGGTCAAGGTCGTCATCACCCGGCGACCAGCGTTGCCCGCAGAGTCTGCACCGTTGATTGGTCCACCGACAGACCCGGTGCGCGAAGGGGGCCGTGAATCAGTGCGCGACTCGATTTCCGAATCACGCCGCGATCCATCATCCCCCGATTCGGATCGGACATCGTGAATTGATACTCGAAAGCACGAACTTGCATCGGAATTGATATCCAAAAGCACGAACGCGCACAGCAATTCATACTCGAAAGCACGAATGCGCGCATGAATTGATACTCGAAAGCACGAACTTTCGACGCCAAAATGTAAAGTAATTCGTAATTGATACTCGAAAGCACGAACCGTAGGTGCTTTCGCTCTTCGGGAATTGCTGCAAAAATCGTCAGATGTCGGCGCTGATGCTGGCACGACCGAAGATGGAGCGGCTGTGACCCCATAAAGGAAAGCCCGGCACGAGGCCGGGCATCCCAAGCTTAGATGGAGCGACGTCGCCAAACGTCGATCCGGGGTCACTCTCAGACCCCCTTCATATAGCCGGACACGAACTTCGGTTCAAGGATGCGCGTTTCGCGCCACGCCCCTTTTTGCCTTGGTCCCAGCCCCGACAAGGGGATGGAAGATGACGGTTTTTACCCTGAGCCAGGCGACCGCGAGGGCGCTGGGCAAGGCGGGCGCGAGCATGGGCGCGCGTGGCATGGCACCTCGTGCCGGCACCGGGCGCGCTCGCAGGCCGCATCGGACCGGCGCGCCGGTGCTGCGCGACAGCATCGAGGCGGGGACATTCGAGGAGATGTTCTTCGCGGTGCCGGCCAAGGGCGAGACCGACACATTGCTGCGGATCGCCCGGCGGACGCTCGATGCGGGCCGCCAGCTGCGTCGCGAGGCTCGCGCCGGCGATCGCATTCTCACTGCGACCGAGCGCCGGATCGTCACACTGACCGCAGCTGCCGTACGCGTCTATGAGGAGATTCTCACGTTGGCCCGGCTCAACCGCGGGCGGGTCTTCCCGAGCTACGATCATCTGTCCGATGCTACGAGCCTTGGCCGTGCGACCATCGCCCGCGCCCTCCACATCCTCGAGAACATCGGATTCCTCGTTCGTCAGCGCCGTTTCAAGCGGATCGACGCGGACGGCCCGGGGCCGCGCTATCGACAGACGTCCAACGCGTACCGCCCGACCCTGCCTCAGCGCGTGCTCGGCTTCATGCCGCGGTGGATGCGGCCTGCCCCCCTACCCGACGATGCGGTGCAGTATGAAATCGACCGCGCGAGCGAGGCCGCGGCGATGGTCGCGGGATTATCGTGCCGGGACATGGCGGCTGCGACCGTCGGTGGGCAATTGGGCAAGATGCTCGCCAAGCTCGGGGCCAGCATCGACCGTCGTGAACGCGAGTCTCATATCCATCCGCAACCGCTCCTAAATCAATATGATTCCTTCTAATCGAACCGGCCTAGCCGGCCGGCGCATTCATCTGGCGGTGCCGGAAGATGGGACCAGACCCAAACGACCCGAATGCAAAAGGACAAACCTGAAATGCCGGCTACGCCGTCATATGCTCCCTAGCTGGAGCAAGCGGCTGGCGGCGCGTTTCATGCGGCGGACCTTTCGGCCGGGGGAAGTGTCGACGGAAGGCAGAGAGATCTTCTCGTGACCAAATCGCTTGCCAGTCCTGTTGCCTCGTCGCCATGTAGACATGTAGGGGGTCTGACATGACGACAATCGCAATCATCAGTCAGAAAGGCGGGGCCGGCAAAACGACGCTGGCGTTGCATCTTGCCGCAGCCGCGCACGATTCCGGGCGGGTGGCGCTCGTCGTCGATACCGATCCCCAGGCGACCGCTAGTCAATGGGCGGCGTGGCGTGAGGAGACACCGCCCGAAGTGATCGACAGCCCGCCGCCACGGCTTGCCGCCAAGGTCGCGCAGGCGAAGGCGCAGGGCGCCCAGTTCATCGTCATCGATACGCCCCCGCATGCCGACAGCGCTGCCCGCGCTGCCGTTGAGATTGCGGACTTGGTTCTGATCCCGTGTCGACCCAGCGCGTTTGATCTCTCGGCGATCCAGACGACGGCAAAGCTGGTACAATTGCTGCGCAAGCCCGCCTTCGTCGTCTTCACCGCCGGTTCACCCAACGCGCCTCGGGTGTATCAGGAGGCTGGTGAACTGGTCGAAGGCTTCGGTACACCGGCCTGTCCGATCCAGATTCCCGATCGCGCCGCATTCCGTCATGCCAGCGCCGAAGGGCGCACGGTCATGGAATTCGAGCCGAACGGCAAGGCGGCCAACGATGTTCGACAGCTCTACGAGTGGACATGTCGACAGGTCGGCATATCTACACACGTCGTCAAACCTGTGCGAAAAGGAAGAGTCGCAGCATGAGCCGCAAGCCCTCATTCGCCAATTTGCGCGATCGCACACCCCCTGCATCTATCGCACCCGTAAACGCCCTGTCGTCGACACATGCCGGCCAGACTCCAGGCGGGCAGTCTCCGAATGGCCAGGCCCAGAACAGCCAAGCCCCAGGTGAAAAGGGAGCTACCCCGGGTCCCGCCAGCCGGCAGGGCCGCAAGCAGATTGCCGGCTTCTTCTCACCTGAAATGTCGTTCGCAATGCACATGCTCGCACGCCGGCAGGGCCGAAGCTTGCAGGCGCTGATGGCCGAAGCCTTCAACGACGTTCTGCGCAAACACGGGGAGAGCCCAATCGGCGATTGAGGTCATAAACCCGAGTCTCGAAGCGACAGCCGAATTGAAGCAAACTGAACCATGACGACGGCGTCGACGGCGACCTTGTGATAATGGGTGTCGAGGCAGCGGATGTGCATCCGCTTACAGAAAAATCGCTCCCTGTACCCCAGTCTTGCAAACGGCAGTCTGCGGACTCGAGTTCCTAATAAAAATTATCTTGTCCGCTGGTGGACGAAATGGGGCTGGATGGTTCTGATGCTGCCAAGGACTCCTCCGACGCACCCTGGCCGGCCCGCTTCGCGTTTTACACGGGCGCTTGAGGCGGGCCGATACCTCATCGATCAGGGCACCATGTTTGGGTAGCCAGATCTAATGGGTCGGATGACCTCCACCCCAGAAATCATGCCACTTGTTCGCTCGTCAGATGAACACGAATGATGCAGCGAGGTCGTTTCACCCAGGATCGGATCATTGGCCTGCTGCGCTGGAATGACGCTGGTATGAAGACCGTCGAGCTGTCCCGAGAGCCTGGGATCAGCGACGCGACATACTACACATGGAAGGCGAAATATGCCGAGCTGACCCATGTCGGAGGCGGCAGTTGCGGACGCTGGAGGACGATAACCGACGGTTAAAAGCTGTTAGCGGAGTCGATGCTCGACGTGTCACCGGCGAAAGATCTGCTGGGGAAAAACTGACCTGGTCTGCCGAGCGCTACGCTGCGGTGGAGAAGCTGATCGCCGATCACGGCGTCTCCAAGCGCCACGCCTGCAGGCTGATCAGGGTCATCGACCTACACGGCAATATACGTCGCTACGCGGGCGGGATGACGCGGTTCACATGGCGGATGCGCGAGATCGCTTGAACCATGCCGATGGCGGTCATCATCAGAGTCTCGGATCGGGACCAAAGTTTTCGAGTAAAGTGTAAAAAAACGAAATCGCGGGCGTGCGGTTATCCGGTATGAGTTGTCATGAAACATACTTGTGGGGTCATAGAATGCTGACTGCTTTCATCGTGATTACAGCGACCGCTGTTGCTATATGGGGCGTTCGAATTCATCTGAAACGAGCAGCGCACAGGGCAAGTATTCGGCGCCGCACCGCGACGGAGGAACGTCATGCGCGAATTTGGAAAGACGTCGTTGGTATTGATGGATAGTCTTTGGTATTTGGGACAATGGACTGTCGACAAGGATTGTACCTCTAACGGAATCTTTATGCGCCACTTCACGACGGTTGGGTACGGTTCATAAAACCTAGCACGTGCTGTCATGCTCAAGGACGTAGCGGTTGCGGAATTAGCCCGTCGGCGAGCCCTTAGCCCTTATCCTCCGGTGCCCCGCTCTAACCCTGTTCGCCCTGCTCACTTTCATTTTGAACCTTTACCGCGTATAGCATCGATCAAAAGCTTCAAAAGCATGATCGGACTGCTGCATGAACGCCATTGTCAATCATATCGGTGAGCTCGCGGACTCAGGCGAACGGATGATCGAGCGACTTAGGCGAAAGGCTTTTCTGCCGGAAAGCCGAAAGGGTTTAGACGTTCGCTTTGGTATCGCTGAAGTCGCCCAATTGCTTGGCTGCTCGACCAATCGGATCCGTATGGCTGAAGACGACGGCCGACTTCCCCCTGCTCCTGCGGGCCAGAACGGACGCAGGCTGGGATATTCTGCTGCGGAACTGCTTCAGATGCGCGACGTGCTGGGAGCATCCCCTGCTCGCGCCCCACTCGACATTCCAGCGATCATTGCTGTGCAGAATTTCAAGGGCGGGGTCGGCAAGTCAACGGTCACTTGTCATCTTTCGCATTATTTCGCGGTCCAGGGATACCGCGTACTGGTGGTGGATTGCGACAGTCAGGCAACAACAACCACATTGTTTGGATTCAATCCGCATTTCAACATCACGCGCGCAGAGACCCTGTATCCTTATCTCTCGATTGATCCGACTCAGGCTGACCTGCTGTACGCGGTCAAATCAACGCCGTGGCCTAATGTTGACCTCATCCCGTCGAATCTCGAACTCTTCGACGTCGAATATGAGCTAGCCGCGGCTGGTTCGGACGGGCAATCGGTCCTCGCTGCGCGTTTCCGTAAACTTAAACAGGGTCTTGCCGACCTCGCGCAAAATTATGACGTCGTGCTGCTCGATCCCCCGCCCGCGCTCGGGACGATTAGCCTTGCGGTGATGCAGGCCGCCAATGCGCTGCTGGTCCCGCTCGCAGCGACTACGCCTGATTTTTGCTCGACCGTGCAATTCCTGTCGATGATGGACCAGGTTCTCCAACAACTTGGACAGGCCGGGATTGAAGTCGAGTATAGTTTCTTACGGCTCATTTGCTCGAAGTTCGACAGCAATGATCCTAGCCACGCAATGGTTCGCTCAATCATGGAACAGAGTTTCGGCCCTGCCCTGCTCCCAGTGCCAATTCTGGAATCAGCCGAAATCAGCCATGCAGCGATGCGAATGATGACCATTTACGAACTCGAACGCCCGATTGGCACGCCTAAAACGCACAAGCGCTGCCGCGCCAACCTAGACGAGGCAATGGGGCAAATCGAACAGTTGGTTCGCCAAGGCTGGGGCCGGGTCGAACCGGCGCGGGAAGAGGACGTGCTTCATGCGGCGTGAGGTCTTGCAAATAAGGCCGCGCTACGCGGGGTCTTTCCTAACTTGTTCCGAACGGGAGGTGCCGCGTGGCGCGTAAGCAATCCGATTATCTTGCAGCGTTGCTGGCCGACGAACCAGCCGAAGCGCTTACGAACGCGCCTCCCGTCCCTACCATACCCGAACGGCCGCGCGGAACGACGTTACTTAACCGTGAGACCGCACTTGCACGGGTGACGAGCGGTGAAGTGCGGCAGGTTACGCAGCTGCTGCTCGATCCCGCTCGCGTCAGGATTTGGCCGGGCAATGCGCGCATCTATCGAGACCTCACCGAAGAAGGGTGTCGTGAGCTGATCGATTCGATCATAGCCGAGGGTGGGCAGAAGGTCCCGGCAGTCGTGCGCCGCATAGAGGGCGATGCCACGCATGATTTTGAAGTAATCGCCGGCACGCGGCGCCATTGGTCGATTAGCTGGTTGCGCACCCATTCTTATCCCGAAATGCAGTTCGTCGCGCAGGTCGCCAACCTCGACGACGAGGCAGCATTCCGGCTTGCCGATCTTGAGAATCGCGCGCGGAAAGACGTGTCCGATATCGAACGCGCACGCAATTATGCCGAGGCTCTCAAAGTTCATTATGGCAACCACCTGACGCGAATGGCGGAGCGGCTCAAGGTATCAAAGGGCTGGTTGTCCAAAATGATCAAGGTCGCAAATATTCCCGATGCAGTGATCGCGGCGTTCGCCTCGCCTGCTGACGTGCAGCTCAAGCCTGCCTATGCGCTCGCCCAAGCACTCGACGACAAAGCTATGGCTAAGGCCATCGAAAGCACGGCGGGCGATCTCGCACGCGAGCAGATGGCGCGGCGGGATCAAGGTGTAGCCCCCTACCCTGCAGCGAACGTGCTGCGACGGCTGCTCGGAACGCCGAACGATCCAGGCATGACCGTGCCCCCGTTCACTTGGACAACACCGCATGGCCGCCCCGCCCTGAGTATCCAGTCAAGCAACCGTCAGGGCGTTACGATCCGCCTTCACGCGGGTTCGGGTGCCGTGACCGAGGAGCTGGTGGAAGCGCTGCGTGAAGCGCTTCAGCATCTGGAGGCTCAGGGTCGAGGACTGCAGCGGTGAGCGTGTTTCCCGGGGGAAACACGCTGTGTCGCACCCAGGTGCGGTTCATGACCGATGCAGGTCGAGCGATGTTTCCCCGGGGAAACATCTGGAGCGTGACGGCATGATCCGTCCCGACCACCAGCACGTTTCCGAGCAGTTTGGCATGTTCCTGCCATACCTCGCCGATTTGCCGCTACGCGACCAACGAGAGATGATGGAGCGTCCGTTCTTCAGCCTCGCCAAGTCGAGGCGGGTAAAGCCCATTGATTATCAGAGCCCAGATGGCAGGCTTTGGGTCCACGTTTCAGGCAATCCTGATTACGGCATGGCGACGATCTGGGATGCTGACATATTGATTTATTGCGCGAGCGTGCTGGCGGATATGGCCCGGCGCGGAATTAACGATGTGCCGCGCAAGCTTCATTTGATGCCATATGATCTGCTCCGCGCGATCGGGCGGCCGACTACGGGACGGGCTTATGAACTTTTAGGGCAGGCGCTCGATCGGCTGGTATCGACGACCGTCAAAACCAATATCCGCGCCGAGAACCGTCGCGAGGCGACGTTCAGCTGGCTCGATGGATGGACCCAGCTTGTTGACGAGAAGACCGAGCGGTCGCGCGGAATGACGATCGAGGTTTCAAACTGGTTCTGGGAAGGCGTGATGATGCAGGGCGGCGTGCTCTCGATCGACCGTGCCTATTTCGACCTGACCGGTGGACGCGAACGCTGGCTGTACCGCGTCGCGCGCAAACATGCCGGCGGGGCAGGGGAGGTAGGCTTCGCGATTGCAATGCCGACGTTGTTCGAAAAATCAGGCGCCGAGGGGCAGTATCGTCGCTTCAAGTTCGAAATATCCAAGATCGTCGAGCGCAACGCACTTCCTGGCTATGCGCTCGCGCTGGAGACGGTTGCTGGAAAGCGTGAGCCGTCGCTGCGGATGCAACGTCGCAGTGACGTGGAACGGCCGGTAAAGACCGTATCAACTCACGGAGAACGGGACCCGAAGCCGACCTTCAGGTCACCGACGCTAGAGCGTTCTGCGACAGCGCTCGAAGCCGACGAAACGATCAATGTCACGGCGATGCTGCGACGGTCGCGCGTTAGCCTCGCCACCCGTGCGACGGCTGGTGAGATCACCGACGCCACACTAGCCACGCTGCGCGCCGAATGCCCGGGGTGGGATTATCAGACGCTCCATTCCGAGTTCCGTACCTGGATCGAGGCGGACAGTACGCGCACGCCAGTAAGCTATCAGGCAGCGTTCATTGGTTTTGTGCGGCGGTATCACCAAGAGCATCGCCACGAACTAGGCCGCTAGCTAAGGCTCTTGGCACCCAGTGGCCTGAGGCCGTTCGGCAAGAGAGCGGTGGGTACTGCGGCTTCCAATGTGCTGTCCAACCGTTCCCGAAGTGTCGGGCATTCTCGCGAAACTCGGATTTCGACCCGCGCGGCTGCCATAAGTGAACGTCAGCGTGGGCAAAGCCAACCGAACTGATTCAATCGCGCTTCCAAAGTTGAGTAATCCGGCACGCCTTCGACACTCCGGGAACGAAACTCGCCCTTTCAGGAACGCACGGTCGATCTTTCGAGAACGGGTCTGTCGACACTCCAGGAACGGGTCGACGACACATCCGGAACGGGCTATTGCGCTAACTGACGGTAATCAGGCATTTTATAGCCGGTAACAAGCCCGTTAACTCTCTAACCTAAGGTATAAACCGTCTAATACTGCCGATATTCATATTCTGAAAAAATGAAGCCAGTGGCGTCGGCATCCAAGCATTCATTACGTCTGTCATTGTGGGGAACCATCCTGTGGGGATTGGCTTCGTGCTGGCGTATCGTATGGCGTCACGCTGCCCGCAACAGCACTCAGAACATACCGTACAGATATACGATGCGGCGAATCAGGCAGGACAAAACCGCCCGGAAAACTCGCGATCGGTATAGTAGCGCAGTTTTTTGGCAATGACCGGCCGCTGCCCGACGAGGAAGAGGATCTGGTGGTCGGAGCTTAGCGTTCGGACCTCGTCGGGGGTCACCAGCGGGCGGCCGATATTCTGCTGACTGAACGAGATCCCGCTTGCCTCTGCGTCCAGTGCGCGGCTCATCGTGTCGAACACGACCGTCTCCTGACCAAGCAGATCGGAGACGAGCTGGGCGCTCTGATGATCGTTAACGCCGAACACCTGCAGCACGCCTGCGTTCGACAGGAACGTACCGGCACGCTGGCCATATAGTGCGCGGAGCTGGTGGATATCCTGCACGATCGGCCAGAGCCGGATCCCATAGCCTGCCATCAGGCCCATAGCGCGCTCGACAGGCTCGAGGTGACCTAGCGCTGCGAATTCGTCGAGTAGGAACAGCACGGGCCAAACCGGGCGTCCGGGGGCCCGCGCTAGCTCGGTCAACGCTTGGGCCACCATCAGCCGCAACCAGCGGGCATAGGTGTCGAGCCGGTCAGGCGGCAGGACGAGGAAAATGCTCGCCGGTCGCTCCTTGAGGTCGGCGAAGCGGAAGTCTGAATGGCCAAGCGTTGCCGTCATGCGGGGTGAGTCGAGGAAGTGGGTATGGCGCTGCGCCGATGACAGCACGCCTGCTGCTTCGCGCTCGGATTTGCCCAGATGGCGATTGGCCGCGCGCGCGACCAGGCCACCCATGGCCTGCATCCGTTCGAGGAGGGTAAGGAAGGCAGCCGGCGCGAGCGTCAGATGTTCGCGCAGCGTGGCAAGGGTGCGAGTGGAGTCAGGCTCACTCGCTACGATGTGCATCAGCAGGCCGGCGATCAGCGCCTTGGCTTCCTCGTTCCAATGCGCTTCGGTCTGTTGGTTGTGCGTGTCGTATACCAGCGCGTCGGCAAGCGTCATGCAGTCGTCGGCGACATCAAGGCCGGCTGGGTCAATGCGATCGAGCGGGTTATACGCGGCCGGGGCCAGGCCGGTGATGCCGAACGGACCGAGGACATGGACCGGCCCGAAACGGCCACGCTGGCGAGCGGCGATGCGGGCATTTTCACCCTTGGGATCGATGCAGACGCAAGCGAAGGGATAGTCGAGCAGGTTGGGGATGATGGTGCCGACACCCTTGCCGCTGCGTGTTGGCGCAATCGTCAGCAGATGGGCGGGGCCGGGATAGCGCAGCAGCTTGCCGGACTTGCGGTCACGACCGATCAGCAGGCCGGCATCGCCCGTCAGACCGCGCGCTTCAGCGTCGGTGGCAAAGCGGGCCGAGCCGTGGGTGTCGTCGGCGTTGACGCCGCCATAGCGCAGGATCAGGGGCTGGAAGAGCGCGCGGAGTGGCACGAGCAGGATCGCAAGCCCGACCAGCATCTGGACGATCGCAACGAGGGTCGGATAGCGGCCAAGGGCGAAGTACCAGATCAATCCATCCGTGCCGAGGATCAGGACGATCGCTACGGTCACCATGAGGACCAGCACACCGAACAGGTGACCGGCAAAGCGGAAGGGGGCGAATACGAGGTTCTGGACCGCCCATACGGGATTTTGCCTGGCAACACGGCCCAGATTCCGCGCCGCCCGCCCTAGTTGGCGAAACCATTCCATCATCAGGCTGCCTGGAACAGGGTGAGGCGGACAATGCCGGGCATTTCGGTGATCTCCGCCTCGATCGCTTTAACCTCTTCCAGACGGTCGCTGGGCCAGTCGCGCGAGACGCTGACGTCGCCTGCATCGGTTTCGAGTTCGATGAGCCGGGTCTGCGGTAGCAGGTCGAGCAGGCGCATCAGCCTGTCATGCAGATCGGGCGTAATGTGGCGGCTTCCAGGGCCTACCATAAGGAGTTGCCAGGAACGGGAAACAGGGTCAGTCATGTGTCCCTCAATCGATTTCGTCGATAACCGGCGATCATGGTCGCCAAGCGGGCGTGGCGGTGGTCTCGCGTATCCCCGACCGCCACTGAAGCTGGAACCAGGGAACGGTTTCATCAGCCCGGCCATCACCTATGATGGTGATGCCAAGCGCCGGCGTGTCCGGCGAGGGCAGCGTTGAAAGTCCACCCAGATGAAAGGGCAGGGTCGCCAGCACCTTACGGCGTTGATCGTTGAACGCGATCACCTGCGAACGCGCCGTGCCGTCATCGGCGTTCCACAGACCAACCCAGGCGTAATCCGGGCTGAAGCCCTTGCCGGCTGAAACGAAACGGTAGCCGGCGATCATAGGCGGATTCGCCGGCTGTTCGGGCGTGTAGCCGACGGTGTAGCCGCTTTCGCCGATATGCGGCGCAGCGATCGCGTCGATGCCTTGTTTGCCCCAGTGGCTTTCCCACTGGAACCAGCAACCCGATGAGCGGGAATGGACCGGGCCGGGGGAGAGATCAAAATCGACGAAACGCGGATCGTCCGATCGCAGCAGCAGGCCCCATTCGTAGCGAACCCGGCCGACGCGTGCATCCCCCGGGGGCGGCCAGCCGTTGCCGGCCACACGGGTTCCGCCGATTGCCTCTACAGGCAGCATAGTCGAGGTGATCGCGACCGGCTCCCCGACCGGGGCAGGGCAGGCGGGTGTCGCCACCGCGGTCGCAAGCAACGCCATGATCGCCGTCATCGGCCCGTCTCCTGTACGTGATTTTTCGTCGCCATCAGGAAACCGGCTGCACCGAGCAAGAATCCGCAGAACAGGGTCTGGAGCTGGAGCGACAGGAACCCGAAGGGCAGGCCAAGCTCGTACAGCGCATGGTTGTTGATCGCGACATCGCTCAGGATGATGGCGGCACCAAGCGTCAGCCCGGTCGAACGACGCCAGAGCAGCAGCACCGCGGCGAGGGGATTGAGCGCAGCCAGCGCGGTCCAGTAGACGTTCATCCAGACGGGTGCGTTATCAAACACTATCCACCCGCCAGTGACGAGGTGGAGGGCGTGCGTAAGCGTGCCGATTGCGAAGCCGGCGACCAGCACGCCGATGACCATCCGCTCGATCGCAATCATGGGGGTACTACCTCGCCCGGGTTTTGCGCTTCTTCCGGTCGCAGTGGCTGGTAGTGAGCTCATGGTTTATCGCGTCTTTCCGCAGGTTCGACAGCGGCCCAGGAAAGCAGCATAAATCGCCAGCACCGTGATTGCCACGGCCACTGCCCAGACGCCTACTAGTCCAACGCGGGGATAAACGAGGGCACCGGAGATCGCGCCTGCGATCAACCCGCACCACAGCGTCAGGTACGACAACCAGGCCCAGCACGAACTGCCCCTTAGCGTCCCCGCCAGCCGATGTCCGCGCTTGACCAGCGCGCCTGTCATGTACGTCACGCCGATCCTGACTTCGCCCGCGCGCTGGCAAACCGTGTTTGCCGCACCCATTACGACGGTGATTGCCGATGCCCTCCCAGATCCAGAAGGCTGGCATTTTCGGACACCACAACCGCAAGAAAGAGGGAGATGAACCCCCAGGACGGCAGGTTTTCTTCGTATGCCGGCAACGCGTGCGAGGACCGTCCCGGCCACCACAGTGACGACGAGTCCAGCCAGCAGCCGGACAGCGATCAGCGCGATCTGTGAGTCGACGATAGCTCCGATAGCTAAGTGGGCGGAGGTGCCGCTCCTGAAGAATACGAACAGGTCGCCCAGCTTGAGGGATCCGATCGCATCGACATAGATTGCGACGGCCGATACGCCTGCCGCCGGAAGACAGAAACGTTTGTCATAGCGGGTCACCCCAAGGGGACTTTCGTTCGAGGATCGCCTTCGGCTTGGCTTTTCAGCGTCTGATCGCTGGCTTCCAGATCGAACGCGCGTTTTCCGCGCCTTCTCCACAACAGCAGCGCGTCGCCGGTTACGTCGTCACGAGCCTTGCTGACCAGATCCAGCAGAGCGCCGTAGATGGTCGCACGATCGTCGTCGGCGAGATCGACCAGTCCAGCCTTCTGTACGAGGCCGCCCAGTTCGATCAGGTGACGAGTGCGTTCGCGACGTAGCACCACCCAGCCCCGCGTATCAGTCCGACGTCTTGCCGCTTCCAATCGCAGGACCAGAGCCCTGTTGCGCTGCTCCGCCGTGGCTATTGCCGTCAGGCTTGTCGCTATCCCTATGCGCGTCGTCTGAAGCCGGTTTCCGACCCCGTCGCTGAAAGAAAGCGGCGCCTTTCGAACGCCAAGCCTCCTTCTGATCAGCATCGGGTGTAGAAGCCGCAGCAAGCAAAACGCCTGCGAGGGTCTCGGTATCGAGTCCTTGAGCACCTGTAGCGACGACCAGTTCTCCAAGCTGTTGAATCTTCTTTGATTTAAGGTCGCGAGCGCGCTCGTTCAGCGCTTTCAGCTCGGCATCATAGTCTCGTACTTTACGCATCGTGTCTGTACCCGCATGGTTCATCACGAAGGCAAAGTATGTCACTGTCGTATTGTAACAGCAAGTCATGAGCGACCAAACGAAGTGGTCGGGAGTGCGCGCATACGTCGTTGCCGACGTATGCGCAGAAGTGTAATAGGCGGGACGTCATGGCGATCTACCATTTCTCCGCCAAGGTCATCAGCCGCGCAAAGGGATCGAGCGCTGTTGCTGCGGCTGCGTATCGCTCTGCTTCCGAACTGTTCGATAAGCGTCTGGAACGGCATCATAACTTCTCGGGCAAGATTGGCGTTGTTCATTCGGAAATAATGTTGCCCGAGCGCGCGCCCGAGCGGTTGCGCGATCGTACGACGCTCTGGAACGAGGTGGAGGCGGGCGAGAAACGTAAAGACGCGCAGCTTGCCCGGGAAATCGAGTTCTCGATCCCGCGCGAGATGAATCGTGAGCAGGGCATTTCGCTAGCGCGCGATTTTGTCACTGAGCAGTTCGTAAAGCGCGGGATGGTTGCAGACCTGAACGTGCATTGGGACAGGACAGAGGATGGCACTCCGAAGCCGCATGCGCATGTCATGTTGGCGATGCGCGAGGTGGGCGGTGACGGGTTCGGCCAGAAGGCGCGGGACTGGAACCGGAGCGAGCTGCTGCAGCAGTGGCGCGAGGCGTGGAGTGCGCACGTCAACGAACGGCTGGCAGAGCTTGAAATCGATGCACGGATCGACCACCGCTCCTATGCCCAACAGGGCATCGCACTGGAGCCGCAACACAAGATCGGGCCGGCTGCATCGCGGCGACCGGGGCAGGGGCTCGAAGCCGAGCGGATCGAGGATCACGACCGCATCGCGCGCGAGAATGGCGAGCGCATCATCGCCGACCCGAATATTGCGCTTGATGCAATCACGCGGACGCAGGCAACGTTCACCAACCGCGACCTCGCGATGTTCGCTTTCCGGCATTCGGATGGGAAGGATCAGTATGACCGGGTGATGGCGGCTGTGAAGGCGTCGCCAGATCTCGTTGCGTTGGGCAAGGACGGGCGCGGGAACGAGCAGTTCACGAGCCGCGAAATGATTGCGACCGAGATGCGGTTGGAGCGAGCATCCGACCGGCTTGTAGAGGGCAGGGATCATTTCGTTGCTGCCACTCGCGTTCAGCGCGCTCTGGACGCGGCGCAGGGCAGGGGGCTTACCCTGTCCGACGAGCAGCGGGACGCGCTCGAGAGGGTTACCGAACGCGAGGGCCTTGCCTCTGTCGTCGGCTATGCCGGCAGCGGCAAGTCGGCGATGCTCGGGGTGGCGCGCGAGGCGTGGGAGGATGCCGGCTACACGGTGCGCGGCGCGGCGCTGTCTGGGATTGCAGCGGAGAATCTGGAGAGCGGCTCCGGCATCACGTCGCGCACCATCGCGAGCCTCGAATATGCATGGGGCAGGGACCGTGAACAGCTCGGACCACGCGACGTGCTGGTGGTTGACGAAGCCGGCATGATCGGGACGCGGCAGATGGGGCGCTTGCTGTCTGCTGCAGATCAGGCCGGCGCCAAGGTGGTGCTGGTGGGGGACCCCGAGCAGTTGCAGGCGATCGAGGCGGGGGCGGCGTTCCGGTCGATTAGCGAGCGGCACGGTGCGGCCGAGATCACCGAGATCCGTCGGCAGCGAGGGGCGTGGCAGCGCGACGCGACCCGGTGGCTTGCGACCGGTAGGACATCCGAGGCGATCGGCGCGTACCGCGAGCACGGCATGGTTCACGCGGCGGATACGCGCGAGGCGGCGCGGGCAAATCTGGTTGAGGGTTGGGACCGGCAGCGCCAGGCAGAGCCGGGTTTGACCCGTATGATCCTCACCCATACCAACGCCGAGGTGCTCGCGCTCAATGGTGAAGCCCGCGAGCGGTTGCGCACGACAGGAGACCTTGGCGACGAGGTTGCCGTGCAGGCGGAGCGCGGCGAGCGGCAGTTCGCGATCGGTGACCGGATCATGTTCCTGCGCAACGAGCGCGGGCTGGGGGTGAAGAACGGCACGCTGGGCATGATCCAGGCCGTATCGAGCGAACGAATGGATGTGCGTCTCGATGACGGTCGCCAAGTCGGGTTCGACCTCAAGGATTATGCCCATGTCGATCATGGCTATGCTGCCACCATCCACAAATCGCAGGGCGTGACAGTCGACCGCGTCGACGTGCTCGCCACGCCGGGCATGGACCGGCACGCGGCCTATGTCGCCCTGTCGCGGCACCGGGACGGGGTGCAGCTGCATTACGGGCGCGACGACTTCGCGAGCGACGCGAAACTTGCCGCGGTGCTGTCGCGCGACCGGTCCAAGGACATGGCGGCGGACTATGCGGCCGAGCCTGAGGAGGCCGCTCGTGCTTTTGCCGACAGGCGCGAGATCAGGCTGCCCGAGCGGGCGCGGGCGGTGATCGAGAAGGTGGAGGCCAAAGCACGCTCGATGTTCGCCGGCTTCAGGCCGAAGCCCCAAGAGGTGCCTGACCATGTGACCGAAAGCACGAGCCGACCGGGGGAGGTTAAGGCGATCCAGCGCTATGCGCGTGCCGCGGTCGATATCACGCGCATGCAGGACAAGGGGTTGCCGGTGTTGCCGCACCAGGAAACCGCGCTGGCGCGGGCCGGCGAGGCGCTCGACAGGATGCGCTACCACGGCAGCAGCGATCTTGCGTCCGCCTTCACACGTAATCCGCAGCTTGCCCGGGACGTGGCGGCCGGCGACATGCGGGGCGCATCACGGGCCCTAGCCGAGGAAGCCCGCGTTCGGGCCGACCCGGTGCTGCGCGCCGGCCGGTTCATGGAGCATTGGCGCGTCCTGGAGGCCGAGCGCGGCGACGCCCGTACGGGGCCGGTCGCGCAACGCATGGCCATCATGGTCGACGACCTCCGGCATGATCCATTGCTGAAGGTAGAGCTCGCGCGTCGCGCCCCGGAGCTGGGCCTCCGTATCGAAAGGACGCCGTCGATTGAGCAGGTGCTTGAGCGTCAGATGCGGTTCGAGCGCGACCGGCAACAGAATCATGATCTCAGTCGATAGGAGATGAGGGATGGTGGACGGCGAGGACGAAGCGACACGGGCGTTCGATGACCTGCGCGCCGAGGTGTCGTTGTTGCGCCGCGCGGTCGAGCGGCTGGCGGCCGAGCGCGCCGAACCTGCGGACACGCCGGACTATGCCGAGACGCTGGGCATCATGGCACAGAACATCTCCGTAGCCGCGCAGCGCATCGGGGCGGTGGTGAACAGTCCGGCGCTGGTGCTGACTCCACACGAGATCGGCCGGCAGATCATAGAAGTCGGAACTGCGGGGCGGAGCGAGGATCGCCGTGCCATCGCCGCCGCCCGGCAGGTGATCGAGGAGGCCGCAACGAAGCTCGGTCGTCAGCTAGACTCGCATGTCAAGGCGGAGGATCAGTGGCGCCAACGTCGCCGCGACAGTCTGATCGCGCTGTTGGTGGGTGCGCTGCTGTGGGCGATCCTCGCCGGTCCGATCGTACGCAGCCTGCCGACGAGCTGGCTGTTGCCGGAGCGGATGGCGGCGCGGACCTTGCGCATGCCGATGTGGGAAGGCGGCCAGCACCTGATGCGGGCGGCATCGCCCAGTGCGTTCGCTGAAATCGTTGCGGGCAACCGGCTGGTGGCTGGTGACCGCGAAACGCTCGAGGCCTGTCGCAAGCGGGCTGTTCGCGCAGGTAAGACTGTGCACTGTGCGATCGAGGTCAAGCCGGAGGGCTGAGGCTCCGTACTTGTCATAAACCAGGTGAGAACCAGGCATGAAGGACGAAACAGGCGCTTCGAAATTTGGTGCTATTTACGGGCGTTTGATAGACTCGGCTCTGGTTATTGCAGTTGTTTTGGCGGTCCTGCAATTCTCGGGGTGGACCTACCGCCAAGCCTTTCTCAAAAGGTTTAGTATCGATCCATCGAGTCTCAGTAGCTCAAACGTGGCAATTTCCGTCGAAGGATTTACGGCAATCGTGACGACGTTCGTCGCTTGGGCTATCGCAAGCGTGTACTTGTTTGCGCTGGCGGTCGGAGCCTGGTTTTTCATTCGTTGGGTTGAGCGGCGGAGAGGGAACGGCGGTACTCTGGCAGATCAGACCAGCATCCTTCTGGCTCAGGCGAGCTGTTTCCTTCTGGCGCTGATAATTGTTCTCGCGAGCGGATCGATCGCCGGCGAGAGGCTGCGGAAGACCGGATTGCCAATGTTCGCCGTGCTGAAGTCTGGACCTACCATCTTGAGCGGGAAACGATCGCAGGCGTGCCGATTGCGCAAAGCAATGACACCATGTGGATCCTTACCAAGACCGGGGTCCGGTTGGTTCGAACGACAGATATCCGGCTGATAAACGGACCACTTCTTAAAAAGCTCGTTGCTACATCTCATGGGTGAACAGCTGTTGGCTACCGGCACTCATTTACGATCGTCCACGCAGGGAAACCGAGGCGGTGGCTAGCCGACCCTGTCGGTACGCTACGCTCCACACCGACCGCGCGGAGAGGCTGACGGGAGCGATCGACAGGCAGGGTGGTGAGCAACTCGCGGCTATACCGAGCCTCGGCACAGCAGTCTTGGCGGATTGGCACTCGCCGAGTTTACGAACCGCCCCCGGCAAAGGGCATATAGCGATCCATGCTGACTTATCCGCGGCCTGAAAACGGGGAGCAGGTCACAGCTCTAACCATGGCGCAGGCCGTAAAGGCAGATACCCAACATCTTCTCATCGGTACCCAGAATCTCAGGCCACGGGCAGCCAAGGGGCTACCACCGGTCCTACCAGGCGTTGGGGCCTAAGCCTGTCCAAGTGCCGGGCAGAAGCCTCTGAACGACCTCCTGCTCTCCTACCGCGAAAGCCCAATTGACCACGGAGGTCGAGATGCATTCCGTCCACATATATGGTGGCCGACCCGCGCCCTACCGCCCGCTGCTTCGGGACTAACGGTTGTCGCCGATTCGTGGCATAGGCCGACGCTGGCGGGCAAGCCACTCAATTGGTCCACCGGAACAGACTTGATGAATATCCAGAGCAATCGTCGCTACGACAGCGTCGCGACCGCGACAGAGTCCTTGATCCTCCCAGACTCCATGATCTCGGTCAGAAATATGGAGACGCGACGGATACGCTGTTACGCGGCGTTGGCGGGTGCCGACGTGATTGCGATCGGCTTGGGATTTCTGTTCGCCAATCTGCTGTATCTCGGCACATGGTCCACGCTGCATGGCACGACGATGCTGAGCGTGCTGTTGCCGATCTATCTCTGGGTCGCGGCGATCAACGGATCCTATAACGGTGCAGTCCTACGCGATCCGCGGGTCGGTGCATTCACCGCGATCCGCGCGATCGCGTTTGCGGCCGCGGCGATGCTGATCATCGCCTATTCCTTCAAGGTCGGCGCGGCGTTTTCTCGCTTTGTCTTCTGGACGGGCACGTTGAGCGCAGCCGGGCTGATCATCAGCGAACGGCTGATCTTGGGTCGGATCATGCTGCGGCGGCTGGGAGGGACGCCGTTCAGCACCGTCGTAGTGGTTGACGGCATCGTCTGGACTGCGCCCTCGCATGGCATGGTCCTGGATGCCGCCCAGATCGGGTTCGATCCCACAACCGAGGATCCGCTCGAATATCACCGGCTGGCCAAGCTTGTCGCGCATGCTGACCGCGTGGTGATCGCCTGCCGCGACGACCGTGTGGTCGCCTGGGCGCACGTACTGAAGAGCATGGCGGTAGATGGCGAGATCCTCACGCCCGAGGTCGATCGCATCGGCATGATCGGCGTCAGCCATTACCACAACCACCGGACGCTGGTGGTGTCGGCAGGGCCGCTGCATCTACGCGACCGCATGATGAAGCGGCTTTTCGACATCGTCGTCTCGGCGATCGCATTGGTGCTGCTGTCGCCGTTGCTGGTGGGCATCGCGATCGCCATCCGTCTCGAATCCCCCGGCGCTGTCCTCTTCCGCCAGCAGCGGATCGGCCGCGACAACACGCTGTTCATGATGCTCAAGTTCCGCAGCATGTTCGACGACCAATGCGATGCGACGGCCAGCGTACTGACAACCCGGAGCGACAGTCGCGTGACCCGCATCGGCCAGTTCATCCGTCGCAACAGCATCGACGAATTGCCGCAGCTCATCAACGTTCTGCGTGGTGATATGAGCATGGTCGGGCCGCGCCCGCATGCGTTGTCGGCCCGCGCGGCCGAACAGCTCTATTGGGAGATCGACGCGCGCTATCGGCATCGCCATGCGGTCAAGCCGGGCGTAACCGGTCTCGCACAGATCCGCGGGTTTCGCGGGGCGACGGTTCTGACCGCAGATTTGACGAACAGGCTGTCGTCCGATCTCGAATATCTGCGCGACTGGTCGATGGGTAAGGATATGTGGATTTTGTTCAGGACTATCTTCGTGATCCGGCATGACAATGCCTTCTGATCCGACCGTCACCATGTCCGAAACCAGCACCCAGCCGGAAATACAGCCCGGAACCCAGCAGTGGACGATCGATCCGGCACGCGTGTCGGTGGTCATCCCGACGCTCAATGCCGGCGCCTATCTGCCGGCGCTGTTGCCGGCGCTGGCAGGGCAGGGGCTTGGCCCCGCACAGTTCCTGATTGTCGATTCTGAATCCGACGATGACAGCTGCGCGGCGTTCCGCGCCTTCGGTGCGACGGTGGTGGGCATCGAGCGTCGCACGTTCAATCATGGCGGGACCCGGCAGCGCGCCGTCGAGATGCGGCCCGAGGCCGATATCGTCGTCATGTTGACGCAGGATGCCATTCCGCAGGCGCCCGATACGATTGCCCGCTTGGTCGATGCGTTTACCGACCCACAGGTCGGCATGGCCTATGGCCGGCAGCTGCCCCGCACCGTCGCGCGCGGTATCGAGCGGCACGCCCGACTGACCAACTATCCCCCGGCATCGGAAACGCGGTCGCTCGAGGATCGCGCGCGAAGCGGCGTGAAGACGGTATTCTGTTCGGATTCCTTCGCCGCCTACCGCACTGCGGCGCTGGCGGCGGTGGGTGGCTTCCCCGAAGATGCCTTTTTCGCGGAGGACCAGCTGGTCGCCGGCCAGATGCTGATCGAGGGTTGGCGGATCGCCTATCGCGGTGATGCGGAGGTGATCCACAGCCACGGCTATACGATCGCCGAGGAATTCCGTCGGTATTTCGACGTCGGCGTGTTCCACGGTCGCAATCGCTGGCTGCTCGACACCTTCGGCAGGGCCGAGGGGGAGGGCCTTCGCTTCATCCGCTCGGAGCTGACCTATCTGGCGCGGCACGACCCGCTGCAACTGCCCTCGGCGGTCACGCGGACCTTCGCCAAATATGCCGGCTACAAGATGGGCAGCCGCGAGGCCAAATTGTCGAACCGCTGGAAGCAGCGCCTGTCGATGCAGCCCTTCTACTGGCGGCAGCGCGATCGCGCCGAGCGACAGGCCTGAGCGACGTCAGGTCGTCCGGGCGGTAGTTAGATCGGCGATTTCCGTGTCGAAACGGCAGGACAGCGGGGCTCGGCTGTCCTGCAAAACGTGACCGGACCTGAGGGGTGTCGTCGGAATCTACCCTGAAACACGTACATATATACCATGTATTCCGCGACTTACCGGCGATACAAAGATCTCGGTGCAGCTTTTGACGCATCGATTTCAAGGATTTTCGGCCAAACGCCATGCCAGAAAACGATCGCCGATATTATGCCATCAGGGCTGCCGAGGAGCGGTCAATCGCGGAAATGACCAGCGACGGATGTGCGAAAGCCGCGCATCTCGAACTCGCCCGTCGGTACGCCGATCTGGCGAACGGCAAGGTCTAGGCGTACTTCGCCTTGCCAAACCTTGCCCCGGATCGTGATGCCCAGGTCATCCCAAAGGGCGCCGACAAGCGCAACTCTCGAGGTCGACCGGCGGGGGCACATCGCCGATCGTCACGCCCGATAGTCCGCAGCGCTCGATCACTTCGATCGCAGCAGGCGCAGGATCACCGGGCGTTCGAGCGCGGCCATCGTGACGAAACCGGTGTCGTCGGGATGGACGGGATCCGCCAGCGGAATCCCGCCCTTGTCCTGCGCGCGGGCATAGTCGATCACGACGATCCCTGCAGCCGCGATCTCGCCGGACTTGATCATCGCATTGAGCGCAAGGCGTTCGCGTTCCTTGTCGGGCGGGAAATGGCGCGCCAGGATGGTCCCGACGGCAACCTTCCAGCCGTTTGCTTTCAGTCCCGTCACATAAGTCCGCAAGGTCCCGTACAGCGCAGGCGCCTTGTCGCCTTGTTCGAGGTCGTTCGAGCCTGCAAGGACGATCGCGACGTTGCGGACACCCGGTCGCTTGATCGCACCGATATCGTTTATTCCGGCGATCGAGCCTAGCGTTATGCCGTTGATCCCCTTGTTCACGACATCGACTTTCGTCCCGAAGTGTTGCTCGAAAAGCGCGGGTCGGGATTTAGTGGCCGGGTCCGAAGACCCCTGCCCGAAAGTGATACTGTCGCCCACGAACACCACTTGGTCGCGCTGTGATTTGATGTATGGCGATAGTGCTGATGCGGATCCGGTCGCAGCGGCGAGGCCAAGGCCGGTGGCAAGCCAAGCGGCTTTCGCGATGGCAGATCCCCGACCTAGCCTGCGGTAAACATGGGATATTATGTCGATCGCCTCCGTTGCCTCCATTCCGGTCTTTGCATACCCGGAGGGCTCACACCCTTCCATAATTCGGATCCGTTAGCAGTGCAAGACAAGCGTACATTCCTGCGTATCCAAATATTGCGGTTCATCGCTGCTGCGGTCGTTGTCGCCTATCACGCGCAGATCACGACGATATCCTATTTTGGGGGCGATGATCCCTACCCTGTACTTGAACTGGGTGTCTACGGAGTCGACCTGTTCTTTGTCATCTCGGGCTTCATCATCGTTTTTATCGGTTCAAGCCGGGAGACGACGGCGTCGGTGTTCGTGAAGCGTCGAGTTGAGCGGATCGTTCCGATGTATTGGATCATGACCGCCGCGACGTTTGCCCTGACGCATATCCCGGGGCTGGCACGAAACGAGATTTCGGGACCCGGCCACCTTCTCCAGTCGCTGCTCTTCATGTCGTGGGTCAATGGGCCAGAGACCTATCCGGTCTTGAACGTCGGCTGGACGCTCGAATACGAGGTGTTGTTCTATGCCGTTGCCGCAGCGTCGATGGCCCTGACCAAGCGCGCTTGGGCGACGGCCGCGTTCGTCATGCTCGCGCTGGTCCTGTCGGGGCGGGGAACGTCCTTCTTCCTGCAAAATCCGATCATGATTGAGTTCGTGTTTGGGATGACGATCGGCACGTTCCTCTACGATCGTCGACTGTTCCCCTGGATGCTGCTCGGCTGTGTTCTTGTCCTGCTGACCCTGCCGATGAGCGGTGCGGCGTGGCGGGTCTGGGCTTTCGGGGTGCCGTCGGCCGCGCTGGTCTCGCTCGCGATCTATGCCGATTTCCGCAAACCCTATTCGGGTTTCATGCTGCCCGAACTCGGCAATGCGTCTTACTCGATCTATCTCGTCCACGTGATCGCGATATCGTTCGTCTGCAAGGTCGCGTCGGTGGTGATGCCGAACCTGTCGACCGCGATCGGGGTTCCGGTGATATCGCTGTTCGCGATCGCCGTCGGCTATCTCTGCTATCGGCTGATCGAGCGAAACCTGCTTCGCGTGCTGGGTCGCAGGCGGCGCAAGGCAGCGCTGGTGACCAATCCCCCCGTCCACGCCGAATAACGACACGCCGAATACGCGACGGTTGGCGCGCTCATGGTGACCCTGGGGCCGCGACCGAACCGGTAGCCGGGCCTCGGGTCAGCGAATGCGGACGTCGCCGATCGTGACCGATTGCGCATCCAGCCGGTCGCGCGTCATCAGCGCGAGCTGTTGTGCACCGCAGCCGTCGCCCGGGACGTCGAACGTCACGCTGGACAATTCGTCGCTCGCCCCGCGCGCCAGGCGGCGTGGCAGGATCTGCTTGGACGGCAGGCAGGTGATCGTCCATCCGGCAGCAGCGGCGCTTGGCGACCCGTCGACCTTGGCGGTCAGGGTATGTTCGCCATCAGGCAGGATCACGACCTGCGAGGCCAGCAGCGTACCGCCCGCGATGTCGGTAGGAATGGTCAGCGACGACCCGCCTGGACCTTCGGCGAAGGTCATGGCGAGGTCGGGGTTGAAGACCCATTCGAACCGGCTGGTCGGTGCGTCGTTGGGCCGCGCAGCCGCGAGTGCGAAATTGCCGTCATAGGGGGACGTCGACAATCGGCTGGCGGGGACCTTGAAAGCGTTCGCCCAGACCTGCCGGGCCCGCTGGAACTGGCCGAGATCGATCAGGCGCTCGGCATAGCTTAGCCATTCGATCGACCCGATCGTCTGACCGCGCGCCTTCATATCGCGAAACAGCGCTTCCATGCCTGCTGTCGAGGTCGCAGGCAGGTTCTGGCGGATATCGGCGAAGAACGCACCCCGCCACATCGGCTTGTCGCCGAGACTATCCGCAAGCGCACCACGCAGGTGAGGCTCGGTAACCGCGGCCCGGAAAAGCGGCTGGGTCAGTTCGCCCGAACGGTTTCGGCGAGCCAGCGCGTCTGCGCGCTGGATGACCGTGACATAGTCGTCGCGCATGACGGCATCGCGCAGGACCCACAACTGCGTCGGCGTATCGCGCCAGCCAAGCGCGGCTGCCTGCCGCATGATCATAGCACCTTGGTCGCGCTGTCCGAGCGCTTCAGTCGCAAGGCCAAGTACGCGCATGGCCCGGTCGTTGGTCGGATCGACCAGCAGGATGGAGCGGGCAAGTGCGGCTGCTCGGGCGCGTTGCCCAGCTGCCAGCAGGCTCTGCGCCATGATCGACCCGGCCTGAGGATGCGCAGCCGATCCGGTCGTCGCCAGCAGATGCGGATCGGAGGATCGTACCGCCAGCGCCGCAACGCCAGCCCCGCCGATCTGCCAGCAAAGTCCGGTTCCCAACAGTACGGCAACGAGCGTACGGGCTATACGGCCCGGTCTGCCAGCCGTTTTGCCGGATGGCCTTTCACCTGGCTGGCCGGGCTGCTGGGGGATCGTTTCACCGGTATCCGGCATGCATTCAGCTCCGCGGATCGGTTTGACCGTAGCTGTACGAATAGCCGTAATCGGTCGAGTGCCCGATCACCTTGGCATCGAACTTCGTCAGCAGCGCACCGACCACATAGGCACGGGCGGCCTTGAGCCGGGTCAGGGCGATCCGTGCCTGGCGACCGCGGGCATGGTTGGCCTGGACCACGAACAGGGTCGCGTCGACGTGCGAGGCGAGCGTCGGCGCATCGGCAAGGCCGAGGACCGGCGGGGCGTCGACGAGGATGATGTCGTAATCGTCCTTGATCTGATCGATCAGCTTCGCCAGCCCCAATCCGGCGATCAGCTCGGCAGGATTGACGGGCAGGGGGCCGGCCGAGATGAAGTCGAGGTTCGGTGTGGTCGTATGCTGCAGCACTTCCTCCAGCGTCGCCTGGCGTGCCAGCAAATTGGCGAGACCGAACTTGTTGGGCAGCTCCAGATTGCGATGCTGGGCCGGCTTGCGCATGTCGGCATCGATCAAGATCACGCGGCGACCAATCTGTGCGAACCCGCGGGCGAGCGCATAGGACGTCGTCGACTTGCCTTCCGACGGCCCCGTGCTGGTCACCATCAGGCTGTGCGGCGCGCCGGTCGGCGTCGCCAGTTCGAGTGCGGCACGCAGCGCGTAATAGGCCTCCGACGTCTCCGAGCGCACCTTCTGCAACTCGGTATTAGGGTTCTGACCCGCGGCGAGCATCGGCACGAGCCCGATCATGCTCGTGCCGAGTTCGGTCTCGACGTCCTCCGACGAGCGGATGGCATCGTCGAAATGCTCGCGGAGCACGACATAGCCGACGCCCAGCAACAGGCCGGTGAACAGCGCCAGTGCGAGGTTGAGCAGCAGTCGCGGCGACACAGGCGTGATCGGCGGATCGGCACGGTCGATGATCGAGACGTTGTTCGACGACACGCCTGCGGTTGCGCTCACGCCCTTGTAGCGCTGGAGCAGTGCATCATAGAGGGCGCGGTTGGTATCGACTTCGCGACGCAAGATATTGGCCTGGACGCCACGACCCTGCTCGGTGAGTGTCGTTCCCTTCAGCTTGTCGAGATCGCGTTCGAGCGCCTTTTCCTGGCTCAAGGCGATCTGATATTGCTGGCGGACGCCGTCCCGGATGCCGCTGGCGATGCGTGAAATCTGGTTGTTGAGCGTCTCGATCTGCGCTGCAGCCTGGGTCTGGCCGGGGTAGCCCGACAGATAGCGCTTGGCGTTCTGGGCGTATTCCGCCTGTGCCTTGGCGCGTTCCTGGATCAGGACCTGGACCGCGGCGTTGCTCAGCACTTCGGGCTGGTTCAGCAGCGCCGTTCCCGACGCTTCACGCCACCGCTGCTCGGCCATGATGCGGTTGCTGACGGCCTGCGCATAGGCTTGGTTCAGCTGGATCAGGTTCGCGGTCGTCAGCGACTTCGGTCCCGAGGACTGGCCTTCGGACGACCCCGAACTCGCGTCGATCAGGCCGGCCGAACGGGCATAGGCGATCTGGGCGCGCTCGGATTCCTCCAGGCGCTGGCGGGTCTGAGCCAGCTGGCCTTCGAGGAAGCGACGGGCATAGGCCGACGTGTTGAACTTGCGCTGGATGTTGCTGACGATGAAGCTGTCAGCAAAGCTGTTGGCGACCTGCGCGGAGAGCTGGCGATCAGGGCTCGAGAACGAGATCGTGACGATCCGCGAGTCGACCGGAAGCTCGACGTCGAGATTCTTCTGGAGCGCGTCGACGACCTGCTCGCGACGCGTCTGGACGAGATTATAGGACCCCCGCGGTTCGGCCGCAGGGGTGATGTGCATCTTCTCGAGGAAGCTGTTGTTCCGGTAGAGACCGATCGATTCCGCGACCTGGCGCGCCAGCGTGCGGCTCTTGATCACGTCGATCTGGGTCTGGAGAAACCGGTCGCCGTCGAGGATCGATTCACTCGGCTCGACATCGGTACCCGCCAGGATCTGTGCCCCCTGCTGATCGATCTGGATGAGCGCGTCGGCCCGAAAGATCGGCGTGCTCAGGAACGTGATCAGCAGGCCGAGCAGCATCGCCACGATGACCGTGATGAGCAGCTTGACGCGGTTGCGATAGGCTGCCGACCACACGGCACGCAGATCGATCGGACCCTTGGTCTCGTCCGGCACGTCGTTGAGCAGCGGTGCATCCGCATCCGGGAAACGCGAAAGGCTGGGGGTGACACTATTCATGCGAGATCCGGACGAACGAGGGTATTTGATCGCGAAGCAAGGGTCAGTTCACGAGCGGAATGAAGAGCGCCGCGGCTGGGGCAAGGCTCAGAAGGTCGTATCCGACGGCCTTGATCGCCGAATTGCCAACGACGACGTAGTCGCCGCTCTGCAACACGGGGTCTTCTGCATCGCCATTGCGGATATCGCTGATGTTGAAGAGCGCGCCCTGGCGCTGACCATTGATGGTGCGGAAAACCGCGACCTTGTCGAATGTCGCGGTGCGGGTCACGCCTCGCGCCAGCGCGATCGACTGGAGCAATGTCGTATCGCCCTGCAATCCGTAAACCCCGGGAATACCAACCGCACCATCGACCGTGACGCTCTGCGCGCGCGATTCCGCAACGATCACCGACACGCGAGGATCGACCAGATAGCGTGCTGCAAGCTGCGACTGGATCGAGTTGGCGAGCGCGGCTGTCGTCTGTCCCGCCGCGCGGATCCGGCCGATCAGGGGCAGCACCAGCGTGCCGCCCGTCTCGACGGGTGCTTCCTCGACCGACATGTCGGGCTCGCGAAACACCGTGATCGTCAATTTGTCCTGGGGATTGATGCGGTACTCGGGCCGCGCATCCACGGGTATGGTCGCTGGAATGGTGTTATAGGCAGCCGGACCAGCCGGCAGCTTCTTCCAGTTTTCGGACGAGACGCAAGCGCTGAGCGACATGCTCGACAGCAGGAGGAAACAACCAGCCTTCATTATGGCCTCTATCAAGATACAACCGGGCTACAGACTGTTTCTGCAACCGAGTTGGGCGCTTACCCGGGGTTTGCCCGATTGGCTAGAGCCTGACCTTTCGGTGAAGACGGCGCGGTGCTGTATCACGTCCAGTACCAAAAGGATTGGACGTGGCGGAAAACCGCAGCGGAGACGCGAGGATCGCTGCCAAAACTGCAAATACACAGGCCAGCAATAGCGTCCGCAACGGATAGTCGACGAGCGAGGCGGCCAGCAACAGCAGGATACCCGTCGCGGCCGTCAGCATCGGCGAAAAGTCCGGCGCGTCGAACCGACCGCGCAGTCGCGACCATGCGGTAACGCCGAACCAGACGAGGAACGCAACCACCAGCAACAGGCCGGGCACGCCCGCCTCCAGTGCGATCTCCATGAAGTCGGCATGCGCATGGTTGGTATAGGTCTGGTGTACGGCGTTGAGTGTCTCGCTCATCCGGAACACCGGGACGAACGTTCCGAAGCCCGATCCCCACGGCATGAACTGGCGGATTGCGGCGATCACGTCGGGCCAGAAGACGTACCGGCCTTCCTGGCTGGCACCGAACCGGTCGAGCGTTTCCTTCACGATCGACGACTGCGCGATCAGGATCGCGGCGACCACCAGGGCCACGGCCGCGCCGACGGCGATCTTCCAGTGGCGCTTCACCAGCGCATAGCCCCCGAGAACGGGTACGCAGGCGAGAAGCGCGATTGGCAGCAATGCGATACCCGCCCGCGACAGGCAGCCGAGCACGGCCAGCGCCAGGATCGCGATCACGATACCGGTCACCGCACGCTGCGTGCTTTGTTGCGCGAACCGCAGGGCGCTTCGCCCGAGCATGGCCGCCAGCGGGATCGCCACCACCAGCAAGGCGGCATTGTGGTTCTTGTTGGCGAAGATCCCCTTGCCCTTGGTGGCATGCGGGGCGTCGTAGAGCGTCAGCCACATCGCGCCCTGCGCCTGGATCATCACCAGCACGGCGCTGACGACCGCTGCGGCGACGATGAGCAAGATCAGCTTGAGCTGTGCGTCACGATCGAGATGCAGCGTCGCGACGAACATCGCTATCGGCGGGATAAGGAAATACCCCGCTTCGCGCGTCGCGGTCGGATCGAGGCTGAGCGGCAGCCATGTGCTACCTGCACCAATGACGTCCAGGACGCTGATGACCATCTCTCGTCCCGGCAACGCCTGCCAGATGCCGGGTGGGAGCGGAATGATCTGCACGACGATCAGCAGCACAATGGCCCCGATCAGGATCAGCCCAGTCGTGACCGATCGGCTGCCGGGCGCATGCCATCCGCGCGCGAAGAACCATCCGAGCGTGAAGACGCCAGCGATCTCGACGATCATGCGCTGGATTGGTGAGATCGGGCTGCCGCCCCCGAGCAATAATGCCAGACACAGCAATGCGGCCGCCACGATGAAGTCGCTGCGACGTGTAGTATAGCCGGTCTTCGCGATAACGTCGTCGCGGTGCGTGGGCTGGCCCGTCGCTGCGGTGACGTCGTCGTGACGCGTGGTGTACGATGCGGTCACTTTTCCTCGCCCGTGATCGTCGGTAAGGTGCGCGTCTCGCATACGGGTTTCGGGATGGCAACGTCGACCACCGATCCGCTTCCCCCATAGGCTCGCTTCATCCATGCCCATCGCCGCAGCTTTGCGCCCTCCCGTCCCGACCGGGTCCAAGACCAAATCCGGCCCCCGTCTCTGGTTCGTCGGCGCCCTTCCGCCTCCGCTGCACGGTCAATCAAACTGTAATCTGGCGATGCTAGAGTATCTCGTGACGCACGGCGCACCGGTATGTTTGCGTGATACCGGGGGGGGCGGCGCAACGAAGCTCAGGCGGACCATCGGTGCGGCGCTCGCACTGGCAGTCGGCGGAAAACGCGATGACCAGGCCTATCTTTCGGTCCCGGGACAACGCGGCGTCTGGCTTTTCGTCCTGCTGGCCTCGATCCTGCGGCTGCGCGGCATCGAACACTGGGTTCACCATCACAGTTTCCGCCCGATCAACCTCGGCCCGTCGCGCGCGATGCGGGCGCTGGTCGCGGCAGGCGGGCGCCGTCAGCATCACATATTGCTGTCGAACGCCATGCGGCGTCGGTTCGCCGGCCTTTATCTGGACGACGAAACGGACGACCGCGCGACCAGCCTTTCCAACGCCTATCTGTTCGGTCCGCGGATCGGCGACGATCGTCCTCAGGCCCGCCCCCAACGGCCGGTCACGCTGGGCCATATGAGCGTGCTGACGCGAGAAAAGGGGGTGTTCTATCTGCTCGATCTGTTCGCGGGCCTTGCGGCGCGCGGGCATGACTGGCGCCTCGTGATCGCCGGTCCGTGTGCGGATCCCGCCTTGCGCGCGGCCCTGGCGGCCGCAACGGTCGCCGGGCCGGATGGGCGACCGGCCCGCGTGGAGTATCGTGGATCCGTCGAGGGCGCGGAAAAGGAGCGGTTCTTTGCCGATATCGACCTGTTCGTCCTGCCCACCACGCTGATCGACGAGGCCGAGCCGCTGGTGATGCTCGAAGCATTCGCGCGGGGTGTCGACGTGGTGGCAAGCGATACGGGGTGTATCCGCGACCGCATCCGTACGCCCGGCCATCTCATGACGCTCGATCGCGAACGGGATTTCGCCCTGATCGAAGACCGTGTCGCCGATCTCGCCGGCGACTGGACCGCTATCCGGCAGGCTTGCATCGCGCATGCGCGCGCCATCAACGCTGGTGCCGAAGTCGAGGCTGCCCGCTTCTTCCCGCGTCTGCTGGCTCCGTTCGGCGGAGTTGCCAGCAGCGGATCGCCTGTGACATAGCCGCTGTCGCCCAGCCGATCCGACGTTGGCGTCCTTCACCCCGGAACCGTGCGATGAATATCTATCTGGTCCTTTTCGCGCTGTATGTCCTGGCGCCAAAAATCGACCTGTACGCGATCGGCGCCGCAGCCATCCGTCCCGAAGACCTCATCAGTGCGTTCGCGTTCTTCATCTATATCGTCACTGCGCGCCGGCGCCTGTCGATCCCCATTTATGCGCGCGCGTATCTCATATTCATCGGTTTCGGGCTCCTCACCGCGGTCATAAACATCGCGCAGGGCGGGCTTGTCGGCATCGTCTATGGCTTGCGACTAGCGCAATACATGACGTGGTTCTTCATTATCTACGAGGCTGCGCCGCGGCTGAGCACGCGCGCGCTGCGGACTGCGCTGCTGATCGTCTGCGGCGTCTTTATCATATGGGGCGGGGCAGAATATTTCGGCGTGATCGGGCGCATCGGCAAGTTTGCCGGCGCATCGCAACGATTGACGATCAATACCTCGGGACCGTTCGAAACGTCGGCGATGCTGGCGATGCTGGCCTATGCGGCACCGGCCCTGTGGCTCACGCCGTTCATGATCGTGCTCATCTTCTTGACCCAGGCGCGTGTTACGCTGCTCGGAATCCTTGTTAGCTTTGCGGCCGCACGCCCTGGCCGCACGATGGCGGTTGGGTTCGCCGGCGCGGTCGTCGCGACGGTCGCCGCACAGCCCTTGTACACGGCGATCAGCAAGTCGCGTCTTGGTGAATCGGAAACACCGCTGGCGATGGGGAGCCTGCTGAAATATACGTGGAAGCGCGTTCCGACCGTGCCGCGACCAAGCTATTATCGCGAGCGGTTCCTGAACGGGATCCTGATTTACCGGTATATGCCGAACACGCGCGGTGATCTGAGTTTCAAATACCGTGCCGTCCGCTGGCCGATCATCATCAAGTCGACCGCCGCAACCTGGGTTACGCTGTTCGTCGGCTGGGGACCGGGTGCGTGGAGCAACGCGGTCGACGGGTATTACGTCCGTGTGTTCGGCGAAACCGGGCTGATCGGGGTCGTGTTGTTCCTGGGCTGGATCGTGGTTTCGTTGCGCGCGCTCAAGCAGCGCAGCATCGGCAAGTTCTCGCTTGTCATGCTCGCGGTCGCTGCGCTGTTCATCGACATCTTCAGTTCGTCAAAGGTGATGCCGATCCTCTGGGCATTTCTCGCGCTGGAACATGCCGGTCATCCCTTCGCGTTCCGGCAGGCAAAGGCGCTGTTCCGGCGTGGCAAGCGCCGGCTGCCGGCGCCACACCCTGCGTATGCCGGTATCGGGACAGGCGCGGGGCCGGGAGCCCAGCCGAAAGCGAGTCCGCGAGAGGGGACGCCGTCCTACCGACCGAGCTGATCTGCAGGGCCGATCGATCGCGTGACGCGCGCCGGAGCGCCGAGCGCCACCGAGAAGGCGGGGATCGAGCGCGTCACGACCGAGCCCGCCCCGATCACCGCGCCTTCGCCGATCGTGACCCCGTCGAGGATCGACACGTTGTTGCCAAGCCAGCACCGGCGACCGATCGTGACGCCCTTGCGCGATACCGCACCCGAGACGAAGCTGCCGTCCGGACCGGCCTCATGGGATTCCGCGGTGATGGTCAGGCCGGCGCCGATCTGGACGTCCTCGCCGATCACCACCGGACCGCCAAGGCCGATGACGGCGTTGGGGCCGATATAGCTTCGCTTGCCGATCGTGAGGCTCGCGGCACGCTTGTTCAGGCCGCTGCGGCTCTGGATCCACACGCGTTCGCGCAACGTCACGCGGTCGCCAAGCGACAGCCCGTCCTTCGCGGCGCAGTCGACATAGCCATAGCCACCGATCGCGACGCCGCGACCAAGCCTTAGGCGACCGGGTTGGACGAACTGGATGCCAGGACCAAGCAACAGGCCGCTTGGTCGCCGTAGCCGGACCAGGCTCCACATCAGGCCGCGCAGGAACGGGATGCCGCCTTTCGCGACGAGGTAGCCGATGTCGCCGGCATCGATGGCGTAGGTCCGCCCGGTAAGCTTTGCGATCACGTTTGCGATCATGCCGCATCACTCCGTTTGGCCGCCAAGACCTGCCGATAGACGGCCATCGTGCGTTTATAGTAGCGCTCAGGCGAGAAATCCTTCGCAGCGCGAGCGCGGCCCGCCAACCCCATCCGGCGCGCCATGTCGGGCGCGTCGGCAAAGCGCAGGATGCGGTCGATCAGCGCATCGCGGTCGCCGGGGGCGACGTGGAAACCGTCGATTCCATCGCGGACGGTCTCGGCGACCCCACCGATCGCCGACGCGATTACAGGGGTGCCGTGCGCCAGTGCCTCGATCGAGGTGAGCCCGAACGGCTCGGGCCCGAGCGACGGGACGACCGCGCACAAGGCGCCGTTCCTCGCGGTTGCCAACGCGGCACCGTCCAGATTGCCACGCCATTCGATATTAGCGAGGCCGGCAGCATGGGCACGTACCGCATCGCCGTCTGGACCTTCGCCGGCGAAGACGAAGCGGATGGCGGGTAGCGCGCGCGCCACGTCGACCAGCGGGAAGATGCCCTTGTACCGTTCCAGCCGTCCGACGAAGAGCACATAGTCGCGCGACGTTTCCGCGGCCGCAGGCGGCAAGGTCACCGGATGATGGATCGTCTCGATGCGCTCGCCCGCCATGCCCATCTCGATCAGGCGATCGCGTTGATAGTCGCTGATCGACAGATAGCGGGCGATGTCGCGCTTGTGACCGAGCATGTCCGACAACCGCATCTCCGCCATGTTCCAGAGCGACCGGGTCACCGATCCCCCGGCGCAGCGATGCCGCACCACCTGCGTGTAGCGACGATCGTGACAGTCGGTGCAGACATGGCCGTCGCGGTAGAGCAGCGAGATCGGGCAGACCGCGCGATACTCGTGCATGGTCTGCACGATCGGAATTCGGCGCCGTGCGATCTCCGGCAGGATGGCGGGTGTGAGGCGCTTGAAATAGCTGTGGAGGTGGACGAGGTCGATCGCCTGTTCGTCGAGGACCCGACCGATCGCGCGCCGCGCGGCCGGCGAGTAGAGCGTCCGCAGCAGATCGGCCGAGCCGGTATCGCTGGTGGGCGGCGCAGGCGGGAAATAGCGTGCGTATTCGCTCGGCCGGTTCGCTGGGTCGGCGCCGGCAAAAGGGATGACCTGGTGGCCGTGCGCCTTCAATATGTCCTCGAGGCGGAACATCGCGACGTCCATCCCCCCGCGGACGTAATAATTCTGGCTGACGTTCAGGATGCGCAGCGGCCGATCGATCGGGTCGAGCGTGGGGGAGGGGGCTGTAGCGGTCGTCATGGCGGCGCTCATACTGCGCCGATCAGCAAGCGGTACCACCGCACGGCACGCAAATGGCGGACCGAGATGGTCGCATCGATCGCGCGTGCGACGTCCTCGCGATCGAATGCCTGGTTCCAGTACCGGTTGGTATGGCGCAAGGCGATGCCCATCGTCGACGCCTGGATATGGCGCCACCAGCGCGGCGCGATGCCGCTGTCGAGCAAGGCATCCTGCAGCCGGGCCTGGCAGCGCAGGAAGCCCAGTTGGGTCTCCGGGCGCGAGGAGACGTTGGTATCGACGCGGGAGATCGCGAGCGGTGCGCGAAGCTGGACGAAGCGGTGATAGCGCGCGAGCCGCGTCATGAAGAAATAGTCGGCCGAAGGATAATCCGCGGCGCGGTACCCGCCGAGCGCGCGGATCACCTCGGTCCGGACGATGAGCCCCAAGCCACTTCCGGCGAGGCTCCCGAAGAACATCTGCGCAGGGCGCAGGCGGCGCGTCTTGCCAAGTCCGAAGCGGAACAGGTTGCGCAGCTTTTCCGCGCGGGACAGCGGCGCAGCGGGGTCACCCACGCCAGCACGCTGGTCGAGAAACCGCAGCGAGCACGCAACCGCGTCGATCGCCGGATCGACGGACAGCGTCCGGCGCATCGTCGCGACGAAGACAGGGTCGAGCAGGTCGTCGTCGTTGAGGATCGTAACCCATTCGCCGCGTGCGAGCGACAGGCTCCTGTTCCAGTTGCCGAACAGCCCGGCGTTGATGGCATTGCCGTAATAGCGAAAGGCGATGTCGCGGAGCCCGGGCAGCGCGGCGAGGAGCCGGTCCGCATCGGCCGATCCGGGATCGTCCTCGACAATGACCAGTTCAACGCCGTCGAGATCGGTCTGGGTCAGCACGCTCGCCACGGTCTCTTCGAGCAAGCCGGGGCGTCGATACGTCGGGATGGCGATCGTGAGCGTCGGCTTCGTGCCGCGAGGATCGATGCGCACCGTGCTTTCGAACAGGCATTCGCTGGTCAGTCCCGCGATCGGCGCATCGGGTTCGGGGCGCCAGACGAAACGGCCGTCGGCGTTCGGAGTGTCCCGGGTCATGTACGTGCAATCTCCCGCCAGGCCATCAACGGCCAGCGCCAGTTATTGTAGGACAGCTGCACGATCCCCTGCCACAGGACGATCATCGTTATCCCCGCGCCGCTCCAGCCGAACAGCGTCGCTCCGATCGCCACGGCGATGCCCGACAGCAAAGCGGGGCGGAGGAACGGCACGTTGTTGGCCGTGGTGATGAAGAAGGCGGCGTTCGAGTGAAATCCCTCCAGGAAGAGCACCACCGCCAGCAAGGCCAGGGTCAACGGCGCGAGCAGAGCGATACGGCTGCCGATCAGCGCCAGGAACGCAGGAACGGCGAACAGGATGACGGCCGCACCGGTCAGGAAGATCGCCGTGTAGAGCGCCATCGCGCCACCGAACTGGCGACGCAGTCCGGGTCCGTCATGCGCAACCCGCGCTGCGATCAGTCGCGGCATCGCGACCTGCATCGGCAGCTGGGCGGCTGCGCATAGCGCCATCAGCAGCTGCACCGACAAGGCATAGGCGCCGCCTGCGACTACCCCGACGAAGCTCGAAATGGCGAACAGGCTGAAGCGCGTCATCAGGAATCCGCCGATCGCGACCGCGCCCATGCGCCCGGCATTGGGCCAGATCATGCTCAGCACCTCGCGTACCGCACGCGGGTCGGCGGGGCGATCGGCATGGTCGCCCAATATGCTGCGCAGGAACCGGTGTGCGACCAGGCGCGCGAAAACTTGCGTGACGATCAACGTCACGCACAAGGCAATCAACCCGCCGCCCGCCACCAGAACCAGAATTCCGAGGATCGAGAAGGTCGCGCGGTTGGCGATGATAAAAAGATAGTTCTGCTCCACCCGACCGGACCCCATGAGGACCGGACTGATCCACAGGAAGGCAAGCGTCAGGGCGATACTCAGGCTCAGGATCAGCCAGGCGATCTGGACGGATCCTATGGGTACGCCACCTGCGCGCGCCAGCGTCGTGGCGTAGGGCAGGCCGAATGCGACTAGGAGAACTAGGACGCCGATCGCCAGCAACCGATAGAAGCGATGAGCTGCAGCCACGGTTTCGGCCGCCAGACGGTAGTTGGGGGCCTGACCCTGCGGCACGACCTCGCCCAGTCCCGAGCGTTCGAGCTTCTTGGCACCCGACAAGGCCAGCGCGATCGCCCGCGTGAAGCTTGGCTGAAATCCGAAATCGCAGACCATGGCGAGCGATTGCACCGCCACGAAGATGTACCAGATGCCGATCATCGGGGCCGACAACCGCGTCACCATGAAGGGGACCAGCAGCAAGGCCGACCCGTATTGGACGATTTGCGCCGTGAGACCCACCGCGAGTGCGCGATGGCGAGAAGCCTGTCCAATCAACCAATGCATTCGATCGCCTAGCATCGGCAAGGATGCAGTCGCAAGACAGGGCGGCGGGTCATCGGTGCGGGCCCTATGCGGATCGTCGGTCGGAAGCGGGACTGCCCGCGGGCGAGCCCCGCCTCCTCAAATCACCGAGTTCTGCATCGGCACAGGCGAATGATCGCGCCGTATGCAGGCCCGGTACCGCCAGTTCACCTCGGCTGGTGCGTCGTCACTGGCTCGCGAACCGGCCCACCTCGACTTCGGCGATGCGGCGATACCGGTTGACGAACAGCTTTTGCGGATCGTGCCCGCGCGGGACGCGGTTGTCCTGGATACGGATATGCGCGAGCTGCTCCTCGGGCGTGGAACCGAGCTTTGTCGGCTGGCCGAGTATGATCGGGGTCGTCCGGTTTTCGGGCAGGAAGCGGTTTCCGGTCGCCGTCACGCGGCTGACGTTATAGCTGAATTCGATACCGGCCTTTGCGAAACTGCGAATGTCGTTGTCACGGATGACGACGCCGCCCGTATCCCCGCCCATCGCAACGCCGATCGGCGTGCCGCTGATCCTGTTGCGCTCGATCGTCAGGTTACGGGGTTCGCCGTGGATGCGATTGACGCGTACGCCCGCAATCTTGCAGTCGGCGATCACGTTGCGGGCGGCGACGCAGTCGGCAACGGTTTCCAGGAACACGCCGATGCTGCACCCGCGGATCTGGTTGTCGGTGATCGTCGCGCGATGCGACGTGACGACCGTGGAATGGCCGGCAGTGTCGTCGCCATACACGTCGATCGCATTGTCGTAGCAGTCGTTGATCCGGTTGCCGACGATCTCGACGCCATCGAACTGCGAGCATTGAATGCCGATGAAGCTGGTCCGCTCGACCAGGTTGTTAGCGATACGCAGGTTGCGCGATAGGGACTCGATCGATCCCTGCAGCATGATGCCTTGGCCGACGGCATCGCGAACGTTCAGATTTTCGACCGTCACGTCAACGCAGCGTCCCTTCCAGCCCAGCAGCACAGCGGCACCGCCGAACCCGTCGCGAAACTGTCCCTGGCCCTGGCGGCTGCCGTCGATCGTGAAGCCGCGGAGTACGGCGCGACTGATCTCGCCCTTGCTGGCGATGATCCGCGCGTAGCTGCCCGGGCCCAACTGCGCATCGGCCAGCTTCAGAATGCACCGTGCGCGATCCGTCCCTTCGAGCGTCACGCCCGATCGCAGCGTTAAGGCGCTGCCGCCATCGCCGTCGTCCGAGGGACGATAGCGCAGCAGATAGGTGCCCGGATCGAGCGTCACCACGCCCCCGCCGGCCTTCGCGGCCGCATCGATGGCGCGCTGGATCGCCGGCGCGTCGTCGGTGACGCCGTCACCCCGCGCACCGAAGGCGCGGACGCTCCCGGCGCCGCTCCCGGTGTCGCTCGACTTCGAGGTCTGCCCACACGCTGCGGATGCCATGGCTAGCAACGTGCCGCCCATCATCCATCGCCGATCGATACCATCTCGCAATATCTGTCTCCTGCTAGCGGTCCTGTCGACGCGCTCTGGCGTTCACACCGCTTCCCCGTCTACTGACGAAGTCATCGTTGCCGCACATCTGACTGGTTATCCGCAAAATCAACGCCGGTAGCGAGGCGTATGGATGCCACCGGTCCGGTTTATCGTTCTGCGCGACGCATGGCAGCCGAAAACTCAACCTATCACAATCACCCCAGGCGACGGTGGTAGTCTTGATACCACTGTACAAAGCGGGGTACGCCCTCGGAAATGGGGGTGCGCGGTTCAAAGCCTAGATCGCGCTGGATTGCGCTGATGTCTGCATAAGTATCCCGCACATCGCCCGGCTGCATTGGCAGCAGGTTGCGGTCGGCTGTCTTACCGCATGCTTTCTCTATGAGCGAAATCATTTCGCTGAGGTCTTCCGAGCGGCTGTTCCCGATATTGTAGATACGATGTGGGCTGATACTGCCACCGGCCTTGAGCACGCCGTCGTCAGCGGGCGGACTGTCTAGGCACGCCACGATGCCAGCAACGATGTCATCGATATAAGTGAAATCGCGCCGCATCCGGCCTTCACCAAACACATTGATCGGCCGCCCCTCGATAATCGCCTTGGTGAACAACCACATCGCCATGTCGGGACGGCCCCAAGGGCCATAGACGGTGAAAAACCGCAAGCCAGTCTGCGGTAAGCGGTAAAGGTGGGCATAGGTCTCGCTCATCAACTCGTCCGCTTTCTTGGTAGCGGCGTAGAGAGAAAGCGGCTGGTCGACACGATCCTCGACACGGAACGGCAGCGACGTGTTGCCGCCATAAACCGAGGATGATGAGGCATAGACGAGATGCTCGACCTGCCGGTGACGCGCAATCTCTAGGATATTCAGATGGCCGGCGAGGTTCGCTTGCAGATAGGCTCGTGGGTTTTCAATCGAATACCGGACACCCGCTTGCGCGCCCAGATGTACGATCCGGTCAAATCGTTCACCATCAAGGGCGGAATCGAGCGCGACGTGATCTGCAAAATCAACCCGCTTGAACGCAAATCCTTCGCCTGACTTGCTGAGTTTCGTCAGTCGCGCGTTCTTTAATGGCACGTCATAATAATTGTTTAGGCTGTCGATTCCGAGCACCGTGTCGCCGCGCGCGAGAAGGTGACTAGTGACACTGAAGCCGATGAATCCAGCTGCTCCGGTAACGAGAACGCGCATTATGTTCCTTCCTCGATCGGGCGGGCCCAACGAAATTGATACGATCTGCAAGGGCCATAGCCTCGCACCATGTCAAAACAAATAGATCAACACGTCGACATGTCGACGTGTGGGGCCATTCATCGAGCACCGTGCGGTCGAGCGACGGGATGAACGACAATATCGTTCAATGGGAATATCGCCATATTTCAATAGCAAGGTAGGTGTGACATGGCTCTGGCATTCGATAGATTGATACAAAATCAATGCAGCGTATATTGCTTTTCACATTGTCCAAATATGGAAATTATTTGGCTTCTGTTCAGACCCGGCAAGTGCGTTCTTCAAGTCCGCAATGCCGCCATTGCTTATTAAGAGGTTCACGAACCGATCAAATTCTCGAATGATCTCGCTGTGAGGCACCGCTAATATTATCAAATTATACTTTTTATCTTTTGGCTCGGGAATAATATTAATTCCATATTCGTGAAGCGCTGCTTGCGGACAGGCGAGTGGGTCGTGAACGTCGATCTGGTGACCGAGATCTTTCAGCGCAAAAACGAGATCAGCAACTTTCGAATTGCGTATATCCGGTACATTCGGCTTGAACGTCAGGCCGAGCATCAAAATATTGCACGGCCCGTTCCCGTGCCAAGTATGAACGCTGTTTGCTACCCAGGATGCCATGCCATCATTCATGTCGCGTCCAGCCAGAACGATGCGTGGGTCGCAGCCCAGTTCGGTCGCGCGATGTGCGAGGTAGTAGGGGTCAACGCCAATGCAGTGGCCGCCAACCAAGCCCGGCTCGAATTTGAGAAAGTTCCATTTGGTGCCTGCCGCCGCTAGTACGTCCCAAACCGAAAGGTCCATTTTCGCGAAAATCTGCGTGATTTCGTTCATAAAAGCGATGTTGATATCGCGCTGTGCGTTTTCGATCACCTTGGCTGCTTCGGCTGCCTTGATCGAAGCTGCGCGAAATACGCCTCCGCTGGTCACCTGCCCATAAAGATCAGCGATTGCATCCAAAACTTCAGGTGTTTGGCCCGATACGACCTTGGTGATTCGGTCTACAGTATGTTCTCGATCCCCTGGATTGATCCGCTCAGGCGAATAACCAAGAAAGAAATCTTCACCACACGTTAGTCCACTTACGCGTTCGAGTTCAGGGCCACACATATCTTCGGTAACGCCAGGATAGACGGTACTCTCATAAATTACGATTGATCGCCGGCCGGCCTTGAGCATTCCGCCAACGGTTTGCGACGCGGCCATCACGATCGACAAATCGGGGCGGTTGGCCGCATCGACCGGGGTTGGAACGGTAATAATATAAAAATCGGCATCCGGGCAGGCTCTTGGGTCGACTGTTAGATGTAGGTTCGACATGCCCAGGCGTTCTGCTGTGATTTCGCCAGTCCGGTCCATACAGCGTTCGAGTTCCGCTATGCGGCTGCTATCAGAGTCGAGTCCCCAAGTGTCGAAAGACTTAGCAAGCGCGACCGCGAGCGGTAATCCCACATAGCCAAGCCCGACAACAACTACACGCGTACCCAGCACCATACCTGCTCCCCAATTTTCGATGAGCAAGCTTCTAGCGCTAAGCAGCTAATAAATGATTGCATTAAATTATATCTTGAGGATTGCGAATTATTTTCTAGCAAATAATGCGCATGTATAGGCGATAAGAACGGTGTAAAGATGGACACCTTATATCTGTTTTCGTGTGGTAGTGATATATAATACTGTAATAATCAAAAATAAACTTCAAGGAATATGATTTCAAACATCATTTTAACCGATCTAAAAGTTTGACTTGTCGAGAAACGGCGTCCCTATAACTATGATCTGCGCTGATTTGAGGTTGTAAACTTGGCCGGTGACTGGTCGCGATTGCCATGGGGAGCGATTGCGCTGCGGCATATGATTCGATACTGCCGGGCCAGAAACGGGAGTGCGACGATGGTCGAGGCTGTAGATCAATACCACAAGCATGTTCGAAGTGACGTGTTCGACATCGTTCCGGAGCCGGCTGGCCGTGTTCTCGATCTAGGGGGCGGGGTCGGTGCGACCGGCGCCGCACTGAAGCGTACGCGTGGCGCGACGTTCGTGGTGGTGGCCGATCTGGTCGCTGGAGATACCGCAGACGGCGTCGACGTGGCGGTCAGCGGGAATCTCGAAGACCCGACTTTCCTGCGCAAGCTTCTCGAAGACCATGGACCGTTTGACACGATCCTGTGCCTCGACGTGCTCGAGCATCTGCGAGATCCATGGTCGACGGTCGAGGAACTCCACAAGGGCCTCGCACTCAACGGGGTCGTCGTCGCGAGCATTCCGAACGTCAATCATCATAGCCTAGTGCTGCCGTTGGTTCTTCGCGGTCGATATGAATTGCAGGACGCAGGGCTGCTCGATCGGACTCATCTGCGGTGGTTCACGAAGGCGAGTGCGGTTGAGATGATGACAAAATCGGGGCTTAAGCTTGAAACCATCGGTGGGTATCTCGGTAGGAAAAAGGGCCTGCTGAATGCGCTAAGCTTCGGCATGCTGGGCCGGTTCATGATCATGCAATATCTCGTGCGGGTACGACGGGTCGCATAGCAATCGGAAGAGTATCGGTTTTCAATGAGCGTCGACCCGACCCGAGGGAGTCATGTCATGCCCGCGGGGTTGCGGGTCAAGGCGAGAGTTTATCCTTTCCCTTTTTTTGTTTTATCGGCCTCGGACCGGACGCTGTCGTTGCCGGCGAGGCGCTCGATGAACGGGCTGGTCATTTTGGCGTCGCCGAGCACGCCGGTCAATCGTCGAAGCCGAGTTTCGTGGTGATGATGGCGCAGGTGCTCGTACAGTTTGCTAAGCAGGCGGAACAACATGACGCCGTCTGACGAACTGAACGGCAGATAGCTTAGTTCCTCAAGGACGACGAGATCGCGGCGAAGCAGGCCCTCGGCGAGTTATCCAGCCTTGTATGGGTGGTTGTAAATGCACTTGCCATTATCGAGAGTTCAAAAGTGGCTGGTGTCCGGTGAACTCCGTCTAGCTCGGCTAACTTGATATATTTGCTATGTCGTTCTTCGGGCTTGGCTCGCAGTAATGCGTCGCGGGCAAGACCCAAACATTAACCCGTCGTCTGAGTTCGACAAGCTGAACAGACAATCGCCATTCGGCTGTCGAACTCGGCCCAAACAATAAGATCTAGGCGGCGCTGTCAAAGATCTCTCGATATCAGTTCAAAGATTAAAGCCAAACAGTGGCCAGTGGATTTTTGGAATTGCAACAAGCGCAAGATATTCCCCGGGTTCGGCATGAGCCGCGATGCGGAACTCGAACGTCCGCTGATTGCTAACACGCTCCCGTATCGCCGCTGCCGCTTTGTTCCAACGCCCTTGAATCGAGCCAGCGGAGAACCAGCCGAACGCGTAACCCATATCTTCGATGATCTTCAGGGTTTCAGGGTAGCCGTTGGCGAACTCATGGCTGTGCTGCTCAACTATTAAGATAGGGCTGCATCGGGCAATGGTTTCGCGCGCACCACGCAGCACCTGTTTCTCGAAACCCTCGACATCAATCTTCATAAATGCGACATCATTAAAATTAAAACTGTCGATAGTCCGTATATTGATCTCGATATCACCCTTGCCGATTGAAGACGCACCGATATTGTTTGCAACCTCGTTCATCATTCCAGTAGTGTTTTCGTTTCCGACACCGTATTCCTGAACGGTGATGTTCCCGGCCGGCCCGGTATTGAAGCGTAGAAGCTGTGCGATACGAGGATGTGGCTCAAAAGCCTCTACGCTCTTGAAATGGCTGGAATAGTATATCGAATGATTACCGATGTTTGCACCGATATCTAGCGCTCTGCCATTCTTGAATAATTGTTCCAGCGGGGAAAGCGCTTCGAAAATCATTTCAAGCTGTTCCCGCTCGTAGAAGCCGAACACGCTGATATGCGTACTGATGTGATCATGCGCGAATATGGCTATCGGGTAGCTTTTCGTAGCGGAGTTTTCACGGTTCAGGTGATCGAGCCGGTTGGCAAGCACCAATTTCGCGAGCGCATTTTTCCGATAAGGAAGGCTAAGTGTCTTCGAAGTAGCTGCCAAAACTCGCACTCCCAGAAATTTACGCCGATTCGGCATTTTATAACGGGAGATGGCTAAACCGGTTCCTAGCCGTAGGCCAAGCTTAATACGCGTTTTGCCCATACCAACCTGTTTTCGGAGTGACCTGCTCCCCAGGAATCATGGCATTGGTGAGTTCGCTGTTCAGATGATTGGGCTGCTACCCGGTCTTGGACGACCTGTGTGGCGCCATTGAGTTCCTGCCAACCGCGGCGGTTCATGTGCCGCTGACTGGTTCACCAACGATATCGGCGGCTTATTGCCGATCGCGCTATGTGGCCGCACCTCGTTATAGTCTCGACGCCAAACCTCGCATTTTCGGACTTCGTAGAGGCTCATGAACCAGTGCTGGTTCGGGCACTCCGCCCGGAACTTGCCGTTGAAGCTTTCGATGAGCGCATTGTCCGTGGGCGTGCCGGGCCGCGAGAAGTCGGGTACATCCGGCATGAACGCCCACAGGTCGAGGGCTCCTGATACGAACTCGCTGGTCTGTTCGACCCGGATCGAGGCTGGATAGACAACTTCGCCACAGACGCGGTCCAGTACCGCGAGCACGTCTGGTGCCCGGAAGCTGAACCGTAGTACTACCGCCGGCATCGTGCTGAGCAGCAACGACACCGGCCTTCTCTGCTTCTTGAGATTGGCCTGATCTGCGCGTCACCCACGATAAAAGTAGCTCGATCGTTCTGCACGAAGCAAGCTGCCCGCCCGTCGGATACCAACGGCGTAGGTGGTTCGAACATCATCAACGAACTGACGCCGCCGATCAGGCCTCAGAGCTTTCGCGAGACGACGTCCGGGAACATCGCCTTGTTCGATTTGAAGCGAGTGCGAAATACCGATATACTGTGTATCGATTACCAGCTCACCACAGCTACTCGACTACGGAATGAGAGCGGGCAGTCTGGTTCCGACCAACTTAGGAAGCATCAATTTTGAAGCGCTTATTTGATTTCGTGGCATCGTTAGCGGCGATCGTCGTTTTTAGCCCACTGCTCGTCGTCGTTACGCTTCTCATCCAGCATAAACTCGGGCGTCCTGTGCTCTTCCGCCAGGTGCGTCCGGGATTACATGGTCAGCCTTTTAAGATGATGAAGTTCAGGACGATGCTCGATGCAGTCGATGGGGCTGGAAACCCGCTACCCGATGATGTGCGACTGACACAGTTCGGGCGAATGTTGCGGTCGACTAGTCTGGACGAATTGCCTGGCCTGTTCAACGTGCTCTGTGGCGACATGAGCCTCGTCGGGCCGCGGCCTCTCTTGATGCAATACCTCCCGCTCTACTCGCCCGAACAGGCGCGCCGTCATCTCGTGCTTCCGGGTCTAACGGGGTGGGCGCAGGTCAACGGCCGGAACTCGTTGGCGTGGGACGCCAAGTTCGCTCTCGATACCTGGTATGTCGATCATCGCAGTTTTGCGCTCGATCTGCGAATCCTGTGGTTGACTGTGCGCAAGGTTCTGCAACGAGACGGCATATCCGCAAACGGGGAAGCAACCATGCATCCCTTCACCGGGAATCAGCGCGCAAACGATCGTCGCTGATCCTCCGCGCTCTAAGGCCATCTCCCCGGCAGCAAAATGGCCATAAGGAGCTTAGCGCTTGGCGTTACTCATGACCGTGTCGATTGCTTCGATCGCACGGCCCAGTTCGGCATCGCCGATCGTCGGATGAGTAAGGAACATCAGGCTCGTCTCGCCAAGCGCTTTAGCAACCGGTAGCCGCGTCTTAGGACGATAGCTGGTGCCGTCGAACGCCTTTTCAAGATAGACTTCCGAGCATGTCCCGTGGAGGACCTGAACGCCCGCGGTGTTCAATTCTGCAACGATCCGGTCGCGCGACCAGTCGGGGCGAAGACCATCCGGCAGAACATAACCATATTGCCGATAGTAGGCATGGCGAAGGTTCGTCGCGGGTATCGGCACGCGTACGACCTGCTCGTGACGCGACAGGGCGTCGGCAAGACGCAGGGCGATTTCGGTACGCCGCTGCGTCCAGGCAGAAATATGACGAAGCTGGATTTCACCGAGTACCGCTTGGACTTCGAGCATCCGCCAGTTGGTACCGAAACTGTCATGGACCCAGCGGAAACCAGGGGCATGCTCTCGGTGGTAGATCGCATCCCAATTCTTTCCATGATCCTTAAAGGACCACATCGTTGACCAGAGCGCCTTGTCGTTGGTCGTCACCATGCCACCTTCACCGCCGGTAGTCATGATCTTGTCTTGGCAGAACGACCACGCGCCGACATGGCCGATGCTACCGACCTTCCGGTCGTCGATCATCGCACCATGCGCCTGCGCACAGTCTTCGATGACTGCGAGTCCGTGCTCGGAGGCTAGCGCCATGATTCCGTCCATGTCGCAGGGCCATCCAGCAAGATGGACGGCGATAATTGCACGAGTCTTATTGGTGATCCGGACAGCGATGGTCGCCGGGCTGATATTGCCGCTATCGGGATCGACATCAGCGAATACGGGCGTTGCACCTGCGCTCACCACACAGGAGATCGACGCTATGAAGGTACGCGGCGTGACGATGACCTCGTCGCCAGGACCGATACCCATCGCCTTCAGTGCAACGTCGAGCGCAAGCGTCCCATTGGCCAAAGCCACAGCATATGTCGTACCCGTCCAGACTGCAAAGCTTTTCTCGAACTCGCGGCCGATCTGACCGGTCCAGTAATTCACCTTATTGGAGCGGACGACTTCCGCAACGGCCAGTGCCTCGTCTTCGCTAAAGCTGGGCCAGATACCTTTGGAGATGACGTCCATATTCTGTCCTTGATTCCGTACGATTAGCTCAGCGCTCTGCTACTGCGTTGAGGATGGCGCGCCCGTAGTTGGTCTTTTTGAACCGTTCGCCGGCTGCGCGCGCCTGATCGGCGGTAATGAACCCCTGGTGAAACGCAATTTCCTCAAGGCAGGCGACCTGGATACCTTGGCGGTGCTGGATCGTGCGGACGAACTCGCTCGCTTCCAGCAGGCTGTCGTGCGTGCCGGTGTCGAGCCAGGCATAGCCGCGGCCCATCTGTTCGACGAACAGGTCGCCAGCTTCCATGTAGATGCGGTTAAGATCGGTGATCTCGAGTTCGCCGCGCGGTGACGGCTTCAGATCGCGCGCAAACTGGACGACGCGGTTGTCGTAGAAATACAGGCCAGTGACCGCATGGTGCGACTTTGGCTTTGCCGGCTTTTCCTCGAGGCTGATCGCCTTGCCGCCTTCACCGAACTCGACAACGCCGTAGCGCTCGGGATCCTCGACGCGGTAGCTGAACACCGTGGCGCCGCCCTTGCGCGCGACCGCGCTCGCGAGCAGGTCGGTCAGGTGCGCGCCGAAGAAGATGTTGTCTCCGAGAACCAGCGCGACGTCGTCGTCGCCAATGAAGTCCGCGCCGATTGTGAAGGCTTGGGCGAGGCCCTCGGGTTTGGGCTGTTCGGCGTAGGAGATAGCGAGGCCGAACGCCGACCCATCCTCGAACAGCCGACGATAATTGTCGATATATTCGGGGCTCGAGATGATCAGGATGTCGCGGATGCCGGCGAGCATCAGCACCGACAGCGGGTAATAGATCATCGGCTTGTCGTAGACCGGCAGCAGCTGCTTGTTCACGGCGAGCGTCGCCGGATGGAGCCGCGTGCCCGAGCCGCCTGCGAGAATGATGCCCTTCATTGGGAGATGTCCTTCTTGGGGGCCCCGAGCAGTTCGTCGAGGATGTTGCCAAGCGCGGTCTGCCACGCCGGTGGATGGATGCCGTAGTCGCGCGTGATCGCTTCATGGCTGAGCAGCGAATTGGCGGGGCGTGTCGCCGGTGTCGGATATTCGGCGGTGGTGATGCCCTGCACTTCAGCGCTGGCCCCTCCACGCGCAGCGCTCTGTGCGAAGATCTCGCGGGCAAAGCCTGCCCAAGTGACTGCGCCGGCGTTGCTGAAATGATAGGTGCCGGTGGGGGCGGCGGTATCCTCGACGAGACGCATCGTGATCGTCGCGAGCGCGGCTGCGAGATCGGCTGCCGAGGTCGGGCTGCCATGCTGGTCGTCGACCACGCGCAAGCTAGGGTTGGTTGCGCCGACGCGCAGCATCGTCTTGATGAAGTTGTTGCCGTGCGCGCTGACCACCCAGGCGGTCCGGACGATCGCATGGCGTGCGCCCGAGGTCCGTACCGCGAGTTCGCCGCCCAGCTTGGACGCGCCATAGACGCCGAGCGGTGCGACCGGGTCGGTCACGTCCCAGGCGCCGTCACGCGCGCCATCGAAGACGTAATCGGTCGATACCTGGACGATCGGGATGCCGGCCTTCGCGCAAGCCTCCGCAAACGCTGCGGGCGCCATCGCGTTGACCGCCCAAGCGGTAACGATGTCGCTCTCCGCCTTGTCGACCGCGGTATATGCGCCGGCCGAGATCACCGCGGTCCAGGACTTGGACGCGACCATGGCCGCGATCGCGGCCGTATCGCGCAGGTCGAGCTCGTTGATATCGATCGCGGTGACAGCCCAACCTTCCGGCCAGGCATAGCGCTTCAGCTCGGTGCCGAGCTGGCCGTTCCCGCCGGTAACGAGGACGTGTTTCATACCGATAGCCCGCGGCGCTGGTCGGCCTTGTGCTCGGCGACGATGGCCTGCCACCAATCCTGATTGTCGAGATACCAGGCGACGGTCTTCTCGATGCCGGTCTCGAACGTCTCGGCCGGCTCCCAGTCGAGCTCGTCCCTGATCCGGCTCGCGTCGATCGCATAGCGCTTGTCGTGACCAGGGCGATCGGCGACATAGGTGATCTGCGTTGCATAGGACTGGCCATCGGCGCGCGGGCGCAATCGATCGAGGATCGTGCAGACGGTCTTCACGACCTCGAGGTTCTGCTTCTCGTTGTTGCCACCCACATTGTACGTCCGGCCGGGCTCACCCTTTTCGAACACCGCATGCAGCGCGCGGACATGATCCTCGACGAACAGCCAGTCGCGGACCTGATCGCCCTTGCCGTAGACCGGCAGATCAGCGCCGGCGAGCGCCTTGACGATCATCAGCGGGATCAGCTTTTCGGGGAAGTGATACGGTCCGTAATTGTTCGAGCAGTTGGTGATCAGCACCGGCAGCCCGAAGGTGTGGCCCCACGCGCTGACGAGATGATCCGACCCCGCCTTCGACGCAGAATAGGGAGAGCGCGGATCGTACGGCGTGTCCTCGGTGAACAGCCCGGTATCGCCGAGCGAACCGTATACCTCGTCGGTCGAGATATGATGGAAGCGGAACCCCGCCTTCGCTTCATCGTCGAGCCCGAGCCAATAGGCGCGCGCTTCGCTGAGCATCGTGAAGGTGCCGACAACGTTGGTCTGGACGAACGCGCCGGGCCCGTCGATCGAGCGATCAACATGGCTTTCGGCCGCCAGATGCGTGACGATCTCGGGCTTGAACTCGGCGATCGCGGTCTTGACGGCGTCCGCGTCGCAGATGTCGCCCTGGACGAACTGGTAGCGGTTCGAGCTCGCAACACGCTCGACGGTCGACAATGTACCGGCATAGGTCAGCTTGTCGAAGTTGAGGACCTCATGGTCTGTGTTCTCGATCAGGTGCCGGACGAGGGCAGAACCGATGAAGCCGGCCCCGCCGGTGACGAAGATACGCATGGGTCTGTCCTTCAGACGAGCGGGCCGAGCGGGCGGCCGTCATAGGGGAATGGGCTGTCGAAATGAGCGAGTAAGGGCTGGACCACATCTTTCGCCGAAAGTTCCGGGGGGGTGTCGACAGGCATCGGCCAGTCGATGCCGATCGTGGGGTCATCCCAGCGGATGCCTCCATCGGCGTCGGGCGCGTAAGTGTCGGAGCACTTGTACGTGACTTCGCAATTGTCCTCGAGCGTCAGGAAGCCGTGCGCGAAACCGATCGGGATGAATAACTGGTGGCCATTCTCCGCCGACAGCTCGGCACCGACCCAGCGTCCGTAGGTTGGCGAGCCTTTGCGAACATCAACCGCAACGTCAAAAATTGCGCCACGCACACACCGTACCAGCTTGTCCTGGCCTCGTGGCGGCGTCTGGAAATGAAGCCCGCGCAACGTGTATTTCGGTACCGACAACGAATGGTTGTCTTGCACGAAGCGGCAGTCAATTTCGAGCTTGGCAAAGGCGGGCTCGCTGTACACTTCGGTGAACCAACCGCGGGCGTCGCCAAAGCGGCGTGGATGGATTAGCTGGACGGGCGAGATCATCGGCGCCCTATACAGAGCCATGAGGATCATCTGCAATCGTTCATTCGGCGAGGATATGGCTCTGCACCTTTGCATCCTTATCCGGGCAGGATAGGGGCGCCACACGCAGGATCAGAATGATCCGGTAAGGGATTCTTTGGATGGTAAATCGCGGCCGGCTGACAAAGCTGCGACCTTTGATACGTCGCTTATATTGGGCGGTCACTCCTGCCGTCCACGGTCGTTCGCGTCCAGAGCATGTTTTGGATCGCAGCGCTGCCGTTCCGTTTGCATTCGAGATCGAGCCGTTCAAAGCCGAGCCCAGCATCTGCGTCATATGCCATCTTTTTTATGATGATCTTGCCGAAGAGATGCGCGAGGTTCTTCGTAACATACCGTTCAAATTCGATCTTTACGTCTCGACGAGCGACGAACCGAAGCGGCAGCGGATTCTCGCTGCATTCGCAACCCTCGGCAAAGGCACGGTCGATGTCCGTATCGCCCCCAACCGCGGCCGCGACATCGCACCAAAGCTCGTAACCTTCTCAGATATCTACGAGAAATACGAGTATGTGCTGTTCGTACACGGTAAGAAGAGCGCTAAGTCATCGGTCGGGCAAAAATGGCGAGATACGCTTATCGATGGGCTACTGGGGTCGCCTGCAACCGTAAGGAGCATCATCATGCTGTTCGAACGGCATCGCTTGGTTGGGATCGTGATGACCCAGCATTTCGAGCCGATCCGGGCGCATCTTCATTGGGACCATGTTTTTGGACGCGCACGCAAACTGGCTCGCAAAATGGGGTTTGTCGTAACGTCACGGCAGGTTCTCGACTTTCCCTCTGGATCGATGTTCTGGGCGCGGACACGCGCACTGGCACCACTGCTCGCACTCAAGCTCGACTATGACGACTTCCCCGAAGAAAAGGGACAGACCCGTCGCACGATACACCATGCGATTGAGCGACTGTTCCTGTTTACGGCCGAACATGCCGGTTTCAGCTGGGTAAAGGTGGCGAGCCGCAATCACTATTCCGATCATAACGGGATTGAGACCATCGACAGCCCGGCCACGCTCGACCGTTTCGTCGAGACCGAAAAGTTTTCCCTGATCGCTACTTACTGATCGTTACTGGGCGTATATTCATGCAAGACACTGTACCGGACGACCTGCGCGACCGATCCGTCCGCGGTGGTTCCGCGATCCTCGCTGGCCAGGGGCTCCGGTTCTTTCTCACCTTCGCCTCGCAGATCGTCCTCGCGCGCCTGCTCAGTCCATCTGAATTCGGCATCGTCGCAATGGTGGCGCCGATCCTGGGAATGGTGCAACTCTTCACCGATTTCGGCCTTGGTCATGCGGTGGTCCAGCGAGGCAAGATCGACCAGACCGAGCTGTCGACCGTCTTCTGGCTGAATATCGCGCTCAGCGTTGGGGTGGCGATCCTGTTTGCGGCGCTCTCTCCAGCGATCGCTTGGATGTACGGGGAGCCGCGTGTGGCAATGGTCGCCTTGGCATCCAGCCTGATGATCATCATTGGCGGAACCGGTCAGCTCCACGGGTTCCTTGTCAGCCGCAACATGCACTTTACGCGAATCGCGATCATTGATGCCTCATCGCTTATCCTGGGCGTGACCGCCGGGATTGTCAGCGCAGTGGCTGGGCTCGGCTATTGGTCGCTGGTTGTGAATCAGGCCGTTGCCTCGCTGACCACCGCAGTGCTCAACTGGATCTACTCCGGATGGAAACCTGGTCGGCCGGGGCATTGGCGGCCGATCGCTGCTATGCTCCGCTATGGCGGCGATATCACTGGGATGAAGCTCGTCCAGTATCTCAGCATTTCAGTCGACAAGACCTTGATTGGCATCCGTGTGGGCGAAGCGGGGCTTGGTATCTATGATCGCGCATGGAAGCTCGGATGGGCGCCGTTCAGCCAGCTTGCGGTGCCGGTGGACCGTCTGGCGTTCCCGATCCTGTCGCGGCTTAACGACGATCCGGAGCGGTACCGCAATATCTTCACGCTGTTGTTCCAGGTTCTGGCCTTCATCATCATGCCTGGAATGCTTTTTGCAGTGTTCAAGGCGGAGGCGGTAATCGGCCTGCTGTTCGGTCCCAGGTGGTTGGCAATGACGCCGATCTTCCAATGGATCACACTGGGTACTATGGCGATGCCGATATCGATGGCAGCAAGCTGGCTGTTCATGTCGCAGGCGCGAACGAAGCAATATTTCACCTGCACCGGGATTGCATCCTGCGTCACAATCCTCGCCTATCTTGTGGGTTTGCGATGGGGCGCAGTCGGGGTTGCTGCAGCGGCTACGATCTCCCTGTATCTGGTACAATTGCCGTTGTTCGTCGTGGTATCAACGCGGGTCGGACATGTCAGTCCCGGCGTGATGGTGCAGGCTTTGGGACCGGTTGGGTTGGCCTTGGGAGCCGCGGCCCTGACCCTTACGGCGATCAATCAGACGTTTGTGCTAGGTGGCGTGCTAGGAATTTTCGTTGCGCTGATCGGGACCTACGCAGCGGCGGTCGTTGCCTTGGCGACCGTGCCATCGGGACGAGCGTTTATGGGACGTGCGTCTGGGTTGCTCTCGACGTTGCGACGTCGCAAATCCGCGTGAACGACCTCATTTGCGATGTCGTCGTGAACGTTTGAGAGCAACATTGCTTGCTTCCAGCACAACGGGCGCGACTTGGGTCGCGCCCATTGTGGATCTCAAAATATCCGCTTCGACGGCGCCGATGTCGTATGAAAGTCGGCCCGGTTCATCCAAGATCAAGTTCAAGTCGAAGATCAGGCGTGGGCGCGATAGCTTGGGCGGCAAGCGTCCACCGTATCGTGCTGGGCAGGCCATCCGTGGCGGTCATGACGACGGTTGCACGGGTTGCATCCGCTAGCCCAGGGGCGACCCTAATTGGCGTTGCACCAGCGGTTATCGGCGTAAGTTCGACCGTAATGGGACGATCACCCGATGCAGAGGCCGTCAGATGATAGGTAGCGAGAGTCACGAGAACGCTGTTGTCCGGGCGACGGGCCATGCGAGACAGTTCGATCGTACCCGTGATACACGCGGGTGATTTGCTGGTGCCGATACGTGTAATTGTGACAAGATCGTGCGCGCTGGCGGGGGCGAGACCGACCTGTTCGGAGTGTATCCGCCAGTCGGTCGGCGTGCGCAGCAGATAACGGCGACCCGTTCCCACCAGGCCGGTATTGGGACCGAATATCGCCATGCGTGCCGGACCGGGTGACGGTGCGCCCCAGTCATTCGGGCCGAAATTGACGATGCCGTCGCTGTCGAAGCGGTAGGGCCCGGGCGCTCCGCCGGGATTGGCGGACCCGGTAAAATGGCATCCGGTAAAGGTGACGCCGTGGCGCGACCGGCTTTCGCGCAACAGAACAGGCGGCGTGCCTTCGAAATACACCCCGTGAAAATTCACTGCGGCCGCGCCGTCCAGGCTCAACGTCGGATCGTTGCCGTGTATGCCCAGCCCCGATTCAAAGCGTCCACCGAAGAAGTTGACGCACTCCGCGCCATTGAGGCGCAGTGCCGTGCGCGAATGATCCTCGAAACGGCAATCCTGGAACGATACGGCATTCGTCGTCCATTCGGCCACGTAGACGCCGTACGGCGCCTTGGCGAAAATGCACTGCACGAACGTGCCGATCTGCAGCAGCCTGTTACATTCCAGATTTTTGTCGGATTGCATCTGGAACGAGACCCGGTGCAGGTCAAAGCCATCGACATATTGCTTGGCCACGATTCGGATGCCATGCGTCCCGCCGTGCAGCGACAGGTCCTGAATGCTCATCGCGACGATATCGGGATCGGCGTTGACGATAAGCGGGACGTCAAGCGGGGTATTCTGGTTGTCGATGATCGACAAGCCGATCCCGTCACCGATCAGCACGACGTTGTTGGGCAGGTGGATCGATCGCGACAGCCTGTAGCGGCCCGCAGGGACATGCACGCAGCACCGTGCCTGCAGCGACCGCCCGCGTCGCTCGGCATGATCGATCGCGGCCTGGATGGCGGCACCGTCCAAGGACTCCGACAATGCACTTGCCGCTGGATAATCGCTGCGTGCAGCCGACAGGGACGGAAACCGGGTCGACAGCGCATGGAAGCCGCCATCGCCGATCGCACCGAACTGCCGCACGGAAACAGGGGGGGCGACATCGGTTGCCGACGCGGAGCCGCCTGGCGCACCGGTCGGCGTCGCCTTGTCGTCGACGATGCCAGCCAGTGCGGCACCGGCCAAGGATGCGCCGGCCAGCGATGCCCCCGAGATGATCGTACGGCGGGTTGGGAAAGCGTTCATGACGAACCCCTTGCGGCGCTTTCGAGGGCTGTTCAACGCCGCTGATGTTCGGCGGGGTTCCAGCGTGCGGTCATCTGTGCCAAAGGCCCGCCGGAATCGTCCTGGACGCGCGTATGGCGATATCTGCTAGCGCGTGCGGCTCGCTTGAATGGAAGGAGCCCTCACACCGGTGCCCTTCGCATCGATACGACAGGTCAGGTTGATGGAGCTACAAATGTCGAACCCCAAGGTAGCGGTCCTGCTAGCTACCTATAACGGCGCCGCGCATTGCGAGACGCAGTTGATCTCGATCCTGTGGCAGCGCAGCGTCGACGTCCATGTCTATGCCCGCGACGACGGATCTCGCGATACGACCCCGGCAATCCTCCGCGCATGGGCCGAGCGGCATCCCGAGCAGATGACGATCATCGACAATGAAGGCGTATCGACCGGCTCTGCAAACGGCAATTTCTTCGTCCTGCTGGGCGCGATCGATCCCGAGCCCTATGATTACGTGGCATTTGCCGACCAGGACGATGTCTGGACTCCGGACAAGCTCGTGCGCTCTGTGGATCGACTAGTCCAGGACGGTGCGGAAGGATATTCGTCGGACCTCATCGCGTACGAGACCGCCGCCAATTCGGCCTGGGTGCTGCGCAAGGCCGGGCACTTCGCCGACCTAGATTATCTGTTTCAAGGCGGATCGGCGGGATGCACCTATGTGCTGACCAGCCGGGCCGCCAAGACTGCGGCCGCGGTAATGGCGCAGGCACCGGCGTTTTGCAGCGATCCGTCGCACGACTGGATCCTGTATGCGATCTGTCGTTCGCGCGGCATGAAATGGGTACGCGATCGTGGTGCGGAAATCCTCTATCGCCAGCATGCCAGCAATCAATATGGCGCCAAGCGCGGCTTGGCCGAGGTGCGGGCAAAGCTCCAGACAGTGCGATCGAGCTGGTATCATGATCACATCTTGTGGATGCGGCATGTCGTCCTCGGCTCCGAGATCGAGCGGACCGTGCTCGATGCGGTCGCGCGGGGCCGCTTGTCCGATCGGTGGTGGCTCGTTCGCCAGGCGCGGCGGTTCCGGCGGACGCGCGGCTACGTGGCGCAATTGCGCATCGCGATCGCGTTGGGAATGATCTGACATCGGCAGGTGTCGCACCTGTTCCGGGCGTGGTAACCGGATTGACGTCGTTTCTGAAAAGCGGCAGCGCACGCGCTTCCCCGTACGCTCCGATGCCGGCCGGAGTGCGCAGTAGACAGGCCTTGCCCATGACGCCCCAATCGCAGATGCCCAACGCTCGCTTCGATCGTGCCGACATCGCGGTCGCCGTGGTGTTGTACCACCCGTCCGACAGCGATCTCGACAATGTGACGGAACTGGCGAGCTGGGGCGTGAACGTCGTCGCGGTAGTCAACGCGATCAGCGAAGCGCAGCGCCGAAAGCTGCCGTCGGGGCCGGGCGTGTCGGGGCCAAGTGTGTCGGTGATCGTCAATTCCGGCAATCTGGGGCTGGCACGGGCGTTGAACCAAGCCGTCGGCGCGGCGATCGATGCCGGCGCCCATTTCGTGTTGATGCTGGATCAGGACAGCCGGCCGACCGTCGATATGCTCGACCGCCTAGCGGGCGCTGCGATTGCGATCGAAGCCGAGGGCCGTCCACTCGCCTGCGTCGCGCCGCTGCTGCGTGACCGCAAGGCGGTCATGGACGATAAGGGCGAGACCGCCGATACGGTGACGGGCGCGACATTCGCAACCTCGGGAACGATGCTGACCCGGAGAGCGTGGCAGGAGGTGGGGCCGATGTGGGAACCGCTGTTCATCGACGGTATCGATCATGAATGGTGCTTCCGGGCGAGGGCGGCAGGGTTCGAAACCGTGCTCGTCCCGAGTGCGGTCATGACGCATGACATGGGCGAGGCGGCAATTAACTTCATGGGGCGTTTTCGCCCGGTCCATCGCTCGCCCGTCCGACATTACTTCATCGTCCGGAACACGCTTTGGCTGGCGGGCAAACGACATATCCCGATCCGGTGGCGGCTGAGCGAACTGGCCAAGCTGGCGTATCGCGTGCCCAGTTACGTCGTGTTCAGCTCGGACAAGGTTCGTACCGCCCGAAATATCACTGCCGCGATTGTCGACGGCGTCGGCCGAACAAGTCGACGGCAGCCGGTCTGAAGCGGATTAGCATATGCAACGTCAGGGTATGAAATGATCGATGAAACGATAAAACCTGTCGTTCCAGCAAAATCCGAAGGGCATTTGTCATATCGTGTGGTCTATGGGGCAATAGTCCTGATCATTTTCGGAATCGACATATTTACGGAGCCGACGCGCTATGCTGATCTCGATACCTACGTCTATTATCTCGATGCGTTGGTACATTATCCACCGGACAGCTGGATCTATTTCGAGGTTCTCTCGAACGTATATCTTCTTGTATCGTACTGGCTCATGCAGTCAGTGTTTTCCGCGGTCATTTTAGCGCATTACGTACTCGGTCTTGTTTTTATCGCTTTGCTAGGAACAGCGTTTCCGACGAAAAGGTCTTCGTGGCCGACGCTTTTGTTTATGTTTTCGATATTGGGACCGTTGCTGGCGTTCGTGACCATGCGCGCAACACCCGCCTATTTTCTCGTGGCGATTGCCGTACGATATGCCATGGATCGACGCATCAGTGCTTGGCTCTTTCTGTTGCTCGCTGCATTGTTCCATATTTCAGCGCTTCTGGCCGCAGTGCCTATGGGTTTGCTTTATTTCGAGCGTAACCTGCCGAGCATACTACAGTCGAACAGATCCAGAAAATTCTATCTTTTCATTACGCTGACTGTAGTTGCGTTTGGTGCGATATTACCCGCAATTTCTAGTAGTGTCACCAGCGTTGTTCAATCGATACCGGTAATTTCAAAGTACGATGTTTATACGGACAGCTTATCTACGGAGACCCGGATCGGTCACTATATATTTCTTGCATTTGTTTCGATGATGACCGTAATATTCCTAATCGCTCGAGACGAATTGGCAGGTAGGCTTAATGTTTATGTGTTGGCATCATTCGCGCTATATGTAGTGATGTTCTTTTCGGCTTCCCCGGTCGCAGCGTTTCGGCAAACACCGTTTTGGCTCATGCCAATGATTGCGCTACTCCCTTGGGAGAAGGTAGGTCTGAGAAAGACAACGGCGCCGTTGTTCGTTATTGTATGTGCGGTTTTGTTTATATTTCAGTTCAGACAGGTTTATACTTGATATTTAAATATCAAGCGCCGAGTAAACTTGATACTATTCAATAGACGGTATGAGGCGTCGATAAATGAAAAACCGCGCTATTGGTGTCTATGGAGCTAGCGGAATGGGACGGGAGGTAATGCCTCTTGTTCGAGCACAGCATGGTGGTCTGGACGTCGACTTCTTCTACGTCGATGACGGAGTTTCGGAAGGCAGCGGAGTCATTACATTCGAGACGTTTTCATCCCTGCCATATCGCGAGAAGTTTGCGACGATCGCGATCGCGAATTCAAGGATACGCGAAACGCTCGCGATGCGTTGTGCGGCTGCTGGTGTTTCCAGCATCGACGTGCGCGCTCAGAATGCGGTGATACTGGATAATGTCGAGATCGGCGAGGGTGCCTTGTTGTGCAATTTCACCCACATCACCTCCGACGTACGGGTCGGGCGGCATTTCCACGCGAACTTCTATTCCTACGTGGCGCACGACTGCGTCATCGGCGACTTTGTGACATTCGGTCCGGGCGTGAAGTGCAATGGCAACGTTCATATCGAGGACCATGCGTATCTTGGGTCGGGTGCCGTGCTTAAGCAGGGGCGTCCTGGGGAGCCCCGCCGGATCGGGCGCGGCGCCGTGGTCGGCATGGGAGCGGTCGTGACACGCGACGTACCCGCCGGTGTGACGGTTGTTGGAAATCCGGCTCGCCCGCTTATTCATCGATCGTAAATCGGCCCGGTCATAGCCATCTCGGCCAACTCGGCAGTAGTATCGGTAACCCTTTCGTACTGCTCCGATTAGCGGTAGGGCGATGGTTTTAAGCGCCTGTCCGGTGCCTGCGGAGCAACATATGAAGTTTATCGCAGAACCGCTATTGGCTCTGCCGCGGGCGTGGAAACGGACGATCGCAATCGGCGTTGACATCGCGTTGTGCGCGCTGACCGTCTGGTTGGCCTATTACATTCGCATGGGCGAATGGGTGCCGATGAACGGGCGCCCGATGCTGGCGATCAGTCTGTCTGTTATCCTTGCAATACCGGTCTTCGCAGCTTTTGGGCTCTATCGTATCGTCTTTCGTTACGCCGGCGCCGATGCGATTACCTCATGTGCAATTGCCTGTCTGGTCTACGGGCTGGGATATTCCGCGCTGGTTACCGCGTACGGCTTCGAACTCGTCCCGCGTACGATCGGGCTGTTGCAACCGGCCTTGCTGTTTATCGCTGTTGCAGCGTCGCGGTCGTTCGCCAGCTTTGTGCTGGGCAAGCGTTATTATGAAATTCGTTCCGCACCAAGCAAGGCGCGGGCGTTGATCTATGGCGCAGGCGCCACGGGACGCCAGCTTGCCGAGGCCATGGGGATCAGCCGGGAGATGAAAATCGTCGGCTTTCTGGATGACGACAAGTCGCTGCATGATAGCCGCATTCGGCGCCTGCGTGTTTATGATCCTGAGAAACTGGAAAAAGTGGTTGAAAGGCTCGGTATTACCGAAGTTATGCTCGCCATACCGACCGCGCGACGGGGTCGGCGGACCGAGATCATTGACCGGCTAAACCGACTGGGCCTGCGGGTCCGTACCCTGCCCGGATTGATGGACCTGGCGCACGGTACGTTTCAAATCAGCGATCTGCACGACGTGACCATCACTGATCTGCTCCAGCGCGATCCGGTGGTCTACGACAATGGCGAACTGCACGAACATATCACCGGCGCGGTAATCCTGGTAACCGGTGCGGGCGGGTCGATCGGCAGCGAGCTATGTCGGCAGATCGCCGTCCTGAAGCCCCGGATACTGCTGCTGATCGATCGCAGCGAATACGCGCTATATACGATCCACAGCGAGTTGCAGCCAGTCCATGGGGACGTGCTTATCCCACTGCTCGCGTCAGTTACTGATCGGGTCCGCATGGACGCCATCCTGCGCACGTGGCGACCGCAGATGGTGTTCCATGCTGCCGCCTACAAGCATGTGCCGCTGGTCGAACATAATCCACTCGAAGGGTTGCGCAACAATGTCTTGGGCACGGCAATCGTTGCAGAACTCTCGGCACAGCACGACGTGCGGGATTTCGTGCTGATTAGCACCGACAAGGCAGTGCGTCCGACGAACATCATGGGCGCTTCAAAAAGACTGGCCGAACTGGTGTTGCAAGGCCTGAGCCAGATGGGGACGCGGACGTGCTTTTCGATGGTCCGGTTCGGCAACGTGCTTGGGTCCAGCGGGTCGGTGGTTCCGCTGTTCACGCGCCAGATTAAGAAGGGCGGACCAATCACGATCACCCACCCCGACATCACGCGCTATTTCATGACTATTCCCGAAGCGGTACAACTGGTGCTGCAAGCCGGCGCCATGGCGAAAGGCGGCGAGGTGTTCGTGTTGGACATGGGCGAACCGGTGCGGATCTACGACATGGCCCGCAACATGATCCGGCTATCGGGTCTGACCGTACGTGATACAACGCGGCCCGATGGCGACATCGAAATCCGGATCGTCGGTCTGCGACCCGGCGAAAAGCTGTTCGAGGAACTCCTCATTGGCAACAACCCGCTGCCGACCGCCCATCCGCGGATCATGAAGGCGACCGAGCATAGTCTGCCCTGGGCGATGGTGCGCGAACAGCTTGAACGGTTGAGCTGCATGATCGAAGCCAGCGATGTTTACGGCGCGCGCGAATTGTTACAGAATATGGTGGTCGAATTCACCCCGACTAGCGACGTTGTGGATTGGGTGACGTTGGTCGAAAAGCCGACGTTTTCCCTCTCTCGCGATGTCACACTACTCTCTAAAATGGTGTGATATCCGCCGAGATTTCGGCGTGCGAAGACTAGTAAGTTGAGCCTGAGCGGTCGGAAAACGGCTGGAAATGTAGGCAGCGATGCAGACTGACAACAAGGTTGCTTAATGATGATATCGCGCTCAGGCAGAAAATCCGATAAGCGCCGATCCGGTAGTGGACGCGGGGGGGAGCGAAGCGGGAGAGGCATGAGTCGGTTTGGCGCTGCCCTAACGTTTCGGCCCGGCCTAACCTTCATTCTACTGGCGCTGTTTCTCGCCATGTTGTGGATTGCCGGCGGGGCATCGCGGGGCAATGTGCCCGGGCAGGTCGCCGTGCGTGGCTTGGCATGGGGCATGCTGGTCGTCATGGCTCTGTGCGCACCCAAGCCGATGCTTAAGCCGGAGCGCCCGGTTCTCGTGATTCTTTTGCTGGCGCTTGCGCTACCGGTGTTGCAACTTGTTCCCCTGCCGCCCGAGATCTGGCAGGTCTTGCCGGGTCGCGCCCTGTTCACCGGTGCTGCAGCCGCTCTCGGGGAAGCTCAGCCCTGGCGACCGATATCAATCGTACCGAGCGCGACGTTCAATGCCGCAGCCTCGCTGGTCGTACCGTTCACGGTTCTGATAATGATCGGTGGCCTGAACGAGGCCGAACGAAGTTGGCTGCCGTCCATGCTGCTGGGCCTCGTGGCCCTTTCTACCCTGCTCGCCTTGCTGCAGTTCTCGGGATCGCGATTCAACAACCCGCTGATCAACGACACCGTCGGCCAGATCAGCGCGTCGTTCGCCAATCGCAACCACCTGGCGCTGTTCCTGGCGTTCGGGTGCTTGTTGGCGCCGACATGGGCGTTCCTTCGGTCGAAGCCGTCGACGTTCCGGATGATTGCCGCGCTGGGAATGGTGGTATTTTTCACGCTGATGATCCTGGCCACCGGATCGCGGGCAGGGCTCGTGCTGGCGGCGCTGGCGCTCGTCATGGGGCCATTGATGGTGTGGCACGCGCTCGGGAAGGCCATGCGCCAGTATTCGCGGTGGGTGCTTCCGGCAGTCATCGGGGGCAGTGCCGTAACGCTGGCGCTCGCGGTCCTCGCCGCGATCAGCAGCAACCGCGCCATCTCTATCAACCGGGCTTTTGCGGCCAGCGGTAGCGAAGACATGCGGGGCCGGGCATTGCCGACGGTACTTGATATGATCTCGACCTATTTCCCGGTCGGATCGGGATTGGGCGGATTTGATCCAATCTTTCGCATCCATGAACCAATGTCACTGTTGAAGCTGACTTATTTCAACCATGCGCATAACGATGTCCTTGAAATCGTCTTGGACGCCGGATTGCCCGGAGCACTGCTGCTCGCAGCGACGATCCTGTGGTGGGCGTTCGCCAGTGTACGGGCGTGGCGGAGCGGCAGCGACGCGTTGCTGGCGCGACTGGGATCGACCATGATCGGGTTGACGATCGTCGCCAGCCTGTTCGATTATCCCGCTCGCACTCCCATGATAATGGCAATGCTCACGATTGCGGCGAGCTGGCTGTGCAGGTCCGAAGTTGCCCCTGAGAGGCCGGCTTTACGCGCTGGAGGCTAGCACCTATAGCGGCCTAGTCTTTATACAATCGCGGAAAAATTGCAGCGCATGCGCAAGCCTCTCATCGTACTTTCCATTGCCGCGATGCTTGCCGGATGCGCTACGTCGCAACCTCTAACCTCGACCGAGCGACTGACGGTGGTGGAGGGCAGTACCGTGCTGCCTGCGCCCGACCGGAGCGACCTGACCGCGGCCGACCGACCTGCTCTCATCGGGCCGCTCGATACGATCCAGGTCGATGTCTTCAATGTGTCGACGCTCAGTCGCGAGATGCAAGTGGATTCGAGTGGTCGGATCGCTATGCCACTGGCCGGTACGATCGAGGCACGCGGTCGTACCGCCGCGGAACTCGCGCGCGTAATCGAGGCGGCGCTCCGCCAACGGTACGTCCGCAATCCCGAAGTGATTGTGAACATAAAGAGTTCGGTCAGCCAAGTCGTGACGATCGACGGGCAGGTCAACGAACCGGGTCTGTACCCGGTCACCAATCAGATGACGCTAATGCGGGTCATTGCCTCGGCACGCGGAATGTCGGAGTTTGCCAAGCAAGAAGACGTCGTCATCCTGCGCACCGTTCAAAACCAACGGATGGCTGGGTTGTACAATGTAGCGGCTATCCGTCGTGGCACTTATGACGACCCGCCCGTCTATGCGAACGACGTCATCATCGTCGGCGATTCACCACAGAGACGTATGTTCCGCGATTTCGTCTCGGTCTCGCCTCTTCTCGCGGCCCCGCTGATCGCACTACTGCAGTAAAGGCCCAGGTATGACCCTCGTGAATTCGAACCTGGGGGGCAGGGACGCGCTGCCTGCTCTTGCTCCTGCCTATAATCAAAATACCCGGTCGGTCGCGGAAGAAGTTCCAATGATTCGCCAGTATCTGCGTATCGCTATGCGTCGGCGCTATGTGATTCTCAGCGTTATCGCGGGCTGCATCCTACTGAGCCTGATCGTGACGCTTTTGATGACCCCCCATTATACCGCCGGTGCGACCATTGAAATATCGCGGGAAGCGAACCAGGTCACCAGCTTCGAAGGTGTCGAGCGGAACCCGGGTACTGCGGACCAGGAGTTCTACCAGACCCAATATGGTCTGCTGAGTTCGCGCGCGTTGTCGGAACGCGTTGCGACACGCTTGCGCTTGGTGGACGACCAGAAGTTCTTCGAGATGTTCGGTGTGGCCGGCAGTGCCCCGGCGTTCACGATGGTGAACGGTCGCTATAGTGTCGGCGGTCGTGCCGAGCGTCAGCGGATCGCTGGCGAAGTTCTGCTGAATCATCTGGGGGTCGAGCCTACGCGGCTCTCGCGTTTGGTCGAGATCCGGTTCACTAGTCCCGATCCGGCCTTTTCGGCACGCGTAGCTAATGCTTGGGCAGAGAACTTCATCGAGACGAACCTAGAGCGCAAGGTCCAAGCGACTTCGTATGGCCGTAACCTGTTGAAGGGGCAGCTTGCTCAGCAGAAGCAGCGACTGGACGAGTCACAGCGCCAGCTCGTCAGCTATGCGTCGCAGGAACGCATCATTAATCTACCGACGCAGACGTCGACCCAAGGCGTGACGAGCGAGCGATCGATCGTCGCGGACGATTTGGCCTCGCTTAATTCCGCTTTGTCGCAGGCCACCGCGGACCGGATCCAGACCGAAGCACGCTCACGCGAAGCTGGACGTGCCGGGGCTTCTGCAGAAGCGTTGCGCAACACGACGATCAGTGGTCTGCGTCAGCGTCGCGCCGAATTGGCAGCCCAGTACCAAGAGCTGATGACCCAGTTCGAGCCGGGGTATCCAGCCGCGCGTGCAATCAAGTCCCAGATTGATCAGCTCGATCGCAGCATCAGTAACGAAGAGCGGCGGGTCGTCGACTCACTTGTCGCGGAAACGCGAGGTGCAATCGATCGCGAGCGTGGTCTTCAAAGCCGCGTCAACGAGTTGAAGGACAATTATCTCGATCTGCGTCGGCGCTCGATCCAGTACAACATATTCCAGCAGGAGGTGGATACCAACCGCGCGCTCTACGAAGGGCTGCTGCAGCGCTTCAAGGAGATCGGTGTCGCAGGCGGCGTCGGCGTGAACAACGTGTCGATCGTTGACCAGGCCGATTTGCCCCAGCGTCCGTCAAGCCCACGATTGATACTGAATCTGTTGATCGCGCTGCTTGCCGGTACGATTCTAGGAACGGGCCTCGCCTTCGCCCTCGAGCAGGTCGACGAGGCGATTGCCGATCCCGCGGAGGTTGAGCGTCGGCTCGGCCTGCCATTGCTTGGATCGGTACCCAAGGTCGAGAACCAGACGCCCCGCGACGCGTTGCTCGATCGCAAGTCCGATCTGGTCGATGCGTATCTGGCCATCCAGACCAACCTCAGCTTCAGTACGGAGCATGGCGTTCCGCGCTCGCTGTCGATTACCTCAACGCGTCCCGCCGAGGGTAAGTCGACTACTGCACTGGCAATTGCGACGATGCTCGCTCGCGCCAAGCGCAAGGTCATTCTGATCGATGGCGACATGCGCTCGCCGTCGGTCCATCTCCTGGGCAATGTCGATCACGACCGTGGCCTCAGCAACTTCTTGGCTGGACAGGACGACATCGACTCGTTGCTGTTCGACATGCACGACCTTGGGTTCATGGCGATGTCGGCGGGGCCGATTCCGCCCAACGCGGCCGAATTGTTGACCGGCAACAGGCTGTCGGTACTGATTGACCGCCTGCTTGAAATTTATGATCATGTCGTGATCGATTCACCGCCAGTCATGGGCCTCGCTGATGCGCCGCTGATAGCTAGCCGTGTTGAAGGCGTGATCTATGCGGTCGAATCGCATGGGATTCGTGCGACGATGGTCAAGACAGCGCTTAATCGCCTGGCCAGTGCCAACGCGCACGTCCTGGGTGGCATCCTGACCAAGTTTGAGGCCCGGAAAGCACATTACGGCTATGGCTATGAATATGGCTACGGCTATGGCCGTGATGCTGCCGCTGAGAAGAAAGCGGCGCGCGGGTAACGATTAGGCTAATGGTTCTGACCAAGGGTTCATCTTCGACGCTGGTTATTCGGCTGTTGCTGGCCGTACTGGCGATTGTGCTCGGCTATGTCTCGCTGACCCGGTCGATCGCCATCGTGCTGCGTAACAATGCGGTTGAGCGGGCGCATCAGCTTGCACCCGAGAACGCACGGATCGCTGGTGTACTGTCGGCAGTGTTGTCTACCGACCAGAAGGCGGGCCGTAACCAACGCGCTCGGGCCGACTATATTGCACGCGCTGCGTTGCGCGGTGACCCAACCGTCGTGGCGGCAGTAGCGACCTTGGGGCTGAACGCGTACCTTCGCGGAGATACCGCCGGGGCACGAAGGTTGTTCGCCTATTCCGGCAAGTTGACCCGTCGCGATTTGCGGACCCAGCTGTGGGCGATCGAGGATGCGGTTGCTCGAAACGACATACCAGAGGCGCTGTATCAATACGATGTCGCGTTGCGGACCCAGAAAATCGGAACCAGCTTGCTGTTCCCAATCCTGGCATCGGCGTTGACGAAGGCTGAAATTCGTACCGCTCTGATCAAGACGATGGTACGCGGCGCCCCCTGGAGCAAGGACTTCTCGATCTACGCCGCGGCCACAAGCGCGAGTCCGAATTCGGTTGCTCAGCTTTTGACAGGTATGAGGCGTGCCGGCCTGATGGTGCCGGAAGCTGCGCAGGCTCGTGTGGTCGACGCACTGTTGGCGACGAATGATATTAACGGCGCCTGGGCCTATTACGCGTCACTCCGGCATGGAGTTTCGCGCAACACATCGCGTGATCCGCGTTTCACCGCGCAGCAGAGCGCGCCCGCTCAGTTCGATTGGGTCGTGGTCGACAACTCGGATGCGACATCCTCGGTTCAATCCAACCCTGCGGGCGGGTGGTTCGATTTCACGGCGTCGTCGAGCACGAACGGTCCGATGTTGAAGCAGGTCGAACTGCTTCCCGCCGGTGATTACATGCTCGAAGGTACGATAACAGGAATTGAGGGGGCGGAAGCCGCCTTGCCATATTGGTCACTGACCTGTCGTGACGGGAAGGAACTGGGCCGGGCGACCATCCCAGCGAACGGGCGGTTCGCAGCGACTATACGCGTTGGGAGCGATTGCCCATTGCAAGTGCTCACCCTGATGGCCCGCGCCTCAGACCAGTCGTCCAGCATCGCGGGGCAGGTTACGCAAGCTCGCTTGCGCCCGGTTGCGGGTGGGCGGTAAAGCCACCATCTGTCGAGCGACTGGCAGTCTGTGTGTCTTCCACGGACTGACGGGACGCGAACGAGCCGTTAACCATACGGTGGCAACAAAATATCGGGGATAGGTATATCAGGATGTTGAAGCGCCTTGCCCTGTTCGCAGTGGCAGCAACCGGGTTAGTGTTTCCGGCTACTGCCCAAATCCAAGAATCGCCTCAGAAGATCCAGTCGACCGAACCTGTCGAGGAAGATCCAACGCTGGTGCGTCCCACCCGAACTTCTGTCGACCCCGTCGATCAGTTCGGGGAGCGCCAGACGCGCGAGGGCATAGCCAAAGAGACCGGGATCGAGCCGCTGGGGCGGATCAACAATCGTATCCAGAACCGCGTGGAAGCGCGTTTGCGCAACCGGATCGATCGCAACTATAATCCACAGGCCAATGCGATCTCGCCGTTCGTGGTTGCAGCCGATCAGGCGCGCGTGGACAGTCCGGCTCGTACGAAACACTGAATGTCCGATGCCGACCGACTGTTCGGTATATGCAGCGGGGTGAACGCGTCTGGCCGAGATGCTGCGCCGAGCGCATCAGGCATGAAGCTCGATGCAGGGTCGATGTCCGAACTCGTGGAACTGGTACGCACCGAACAACCGTCCGTAAGGTTAAGACCGCGGCGGCCGAGTGCAAGGGTCAGGGTAAGTGAGACGTGCTCGCGGCTGGTGCGGCTATGTGCCGCGTTGGCCGCAGTCTTCGCCTCTGTCTCGTCGGCATAGACCTTCTAAAGCACCTTCGCCCCGTCCGTCTTTCCAGCCACGAAATGCTCGCGCTTCCCGGATCTGCCATTGTGCCACGTTGCCTTCACGCCGGGAACGTCGTCCCGTTTCTTGCGACTGAACTGGTGCGCGCGCGCGGGATGAACTTGAGGGTCATGTCCGATAAGTGCCATTCTCGGACACAGGGGTGGCGTGCGAAAACCGAGCGTGGCACACGCTCGTATATGGTCGATTCACACATCCCTTCGTTAATCGCGGTCGATTCCGACCCGGCGGTATCGCCAGCAGCGCTCGTCACCGCGGACGTGCGCGAACCGACGCTGCCCGCCATCCTGCACGAAAAGATCGAGCGCGCTGCCGCCTATGCCAAAGCGGCGCGGTCCGGTGCGACGCGGCGTGCCTATGATTCCGATTGGGCGATCTTTACGGCATGGTGCGCGGCGCACGGTTTGACCGCGCTTCCCGCCAGCCCGGAGATCGTCGCCGTCTTCGCCAGCGACCAGGCGACCGCCGGGTTGAACCCATCGACCATCCATCGACGGGTCGCAGCGATCGGACATCATCACCGCGCAGGCGGCTATCCAGCGCCGACCGCCTTGCCCACCGCTGGTCGCTTGGCCGAAGTCCTCGCCGGCATCCGCGCCGAGCATGGCGGTGCGAAGCGGCAAAAGCACCCGGCTGATGCCGCAGCGCTGCGCAACATGCTCACCGCGATCGAAGGTGACGGCCTGCGGGCGGTGCGCGACCGTGCGATTCTGGCGATCGGCATGGCTGCGGCGCTGCGTCGATCGGAGATCGTCGCTTTGGAAGTCGATCATGTCGGGATCGTAGCGGAAGGGCTGCGATTGACGATCGCGCGCTCGAAAACGGATCGTGCCGCCCAAGGCGCGATCATTGCGATTCCGGAAGGCTCTCGCATTCGTCCCAAGGCGCTCTTGCTCGCCTGGATAGCTGCTGCAGGGCATAGCGATGGCCCCTTGTTCCGGCGCTTGTCGCGATCGGATGCGCTGACCGCGTCGGCTATGTCGGATCGAGCCATTGCGCGTCTGGTACAGCACTATGCCGCAGCGGCGGGCTATGATCCGGCGCAGTATGCCGGCCACTCGCTGCGTGCCGGTTTCTTGACCGAAGGTGCAGCGCAAGGCGCGACGATTTTCAAGCTGCAGGAGGTTAGTCGCCACAAATCGGTGCAGGTGTTGTCCGATTACGTCCGGAACGCCGAGTTGTTCAAGGATCACGCAGGAACACGGTTCCTGTAGCCCAAGACCACCGTGGCCAAATGATACACGAGATGTAGCATAGACATGACAAGGGGGACCGAAGTCCCCCTTGAAGCGGCGCGACGCTCATGGCCATGTTCGCCTTACAGCGAACAGTTCGTCAACGTAGCTTTTAGTTGCTATCGTTGTCATTGTCGTCGCTGTCTGCGACGACAACGATGCCTACGACCACGGCAGCCGCGGCGACGAGGGCGATGATCAGGCCGCTACCGACCAGATCGTTCTTCTTAGCCGAAGCCGAGCCGACACGTGCCGACTTTGCAACCGACAGGCTGGCTGCCGGGTTCGAGGGCGCTGCAGCGACAGGTGCTGCAACAAGAGCCGTGGCAGCGAGTGCTGCAAAATACTTAGTGATCATGGAAGGCCTTCCATTCGAATGAGATCGCCGCATGGCAGTTTAGTGTGTGAATATCAATGCTCTTAGGGCAAATCCTATGTCCGCGCAGACATCCTTCTTTACAAAACACGGCAAGTGCGCCGTGTCCGAGGTCCAATGGCATGAATGACGATCAGCAATACCGCATTGTCGGCGTCGGCAGTGTGTTGAAGAGATGTTGCGCGCTTCTCAGTGCAGGAAAGCTGTATTCCCATAATGGGAGCCGCTATATCATCATGGCATTAGGATGATCGCTCGGAACACGCTGATTGCGTTCTGGGCACGATATCAGAACGCGAAAAGCCTCTTTGCAGGCTTGGTATGAGGTCGCGGACGCTGCGTTCGGGAGCAGGCCCATCGCGGTACGCGCGGACTTTTTCGAGCCAAGTCGCTCGGCCGGGAACCGGTGCTGTTCGAGGTGGCAGGCGGGAATATCGTCTTGTGGTTGACTGGACCGGTCGAGCATTTTTACCAAATGCGTTGGCACGCATGCGGACTATGACACGATCAATGCCCTGACGGTAAACCTGTTTTGACTATGCCCATTGGAGGTGGAGCGATGCACATTCGTCCTATCCGGACCGACGAGGATCACGAAACGGCGCTACGCGAGATCGAGGCGCTGTGGGGCGCGGAAGACGGCACCGAGGCAGGCGATCGGCTCGACGTGTTGACCACACTGGCCGAGACGTATGAGCGCCAGCGCTGGCCGATCGAACCGCTGGATCCGGTGCGTGCGATCGAGGCCGCGATGGAGATGAATGGCTATACCCGTGCCGAGCTTGCCGCGCTAATCGGGCCGTCACCTGCAACGGAGATACTGGCGCGTCATCGTGACCTTCGCCTACCCGAAGCGTTCATGACAGTGCCGCGGATGCGCCGGCCTTAGGCTCGCCGCATGATTATCGACGTCCTCAATCCTGAATGCCGGAGCAAACGCGCCGAATGGGCGTCTTGCGCCGTCTTTGAGCGCATATTATCGGAGCGTTATGGGATCACGGGATACCTTGCGCGATGCTTTCGTGCGAGCGGGGCAACGAGGCGAAGTCACCATTAGCTGGCGGCTTCGTAGTGGATATGTGGAACAGCTTGCAGAAGATACCCGACGCGTTCTTGGCTACAAACCGGCGAAGCTGACCAGCTTTCTTGGCCTGCCGATCGAGATTTGCCCGTTTGGGGCACCCAACGCGTTGGTGACATCAGCTGGAACTGTCATGCTGACGGAAACGACCGGGAGCACTCGATCCTTGGACCCCGTACGGATGATGCTCGACGATTAGTCGGCTCTGCTCGACCGGTGCTGACACCGTTCGAGGTGACGTGACCGTGATTTACGATCGCGTTGCGGACGGCTTGATACCGAAGGCGATCCCCTGCACCGGACTTCTTGAATTGGAGCGGCCCGACGGGATCGTTCAGTCGACCAGTCGAGGCTTCGGTCGTTTAACGGACGGCAGCGCTAGCTCACCCGCGCGAACTTTACCTGCAAGGAAGTTGAGCAGGTCCGCCATTCTTTCGCCCTCCCGCTCCAGCTCAGCGGCCGCAGCATCCGGCCCCTCGGTGCGGCCGATGGTTGTCGCGGCAAATGACGCGATGGCGGTGCACAGAGCGTCGAGTGTCCGACACAGGTCTATACTTGCGTCATCGTTTGAAGACGTCCGACCGGCCTCGAGAACTACTGTGCCACCCAAAAGGGGAAACGATGCGACCTAGTGCCGTGTTACGCAAGCGACGGGCCATTATAAGGGAGTGCCCCGACGGATTCGCACCAAGGCTTCGCCAGCGCACATCACGCGACCGGTGAAAAGCCCTCTCCCGTCGGGAAGAGGGCCTCACGAAAATCGATTACTTCTCGCCATTATCCTTGACGCCAATCGTTGGCACTTCGACTGTCTCAGTTTCGGTCTTTACCTTCGGTACCTCGACCTCGGTTTTCGACGTTCCAA
>Ga0265296_1000394_pt1 | contig 70449 bp, 61 predicted proteins | sample MunlanPumphouse1_FD_189073 | JGI IMG/M metagenome (GOLD analysis project Ga0265296, IMG submission 189073) | Groundwater microbial communities from a municipal landfill in Southern Ontario, Canada - Pumphouse #1 | ecosystem: Environmental > Aquatic > Deep subsurface > Groundwater | place...
GCGTCGCGCGCCGCCCGCACCTGATCCAGCCGGGCCGGGGCGTAGATGCCCTGGCGCACCAGCGGCGCGATGCGCGCATAGTCGGCCTCGGCGACGCGCTCGGTCGCCAGCGCCGCCTGCATCTCGGCGTCGAACACCGACAGCTCCTCGGCGCGCTGGCCCTTCCTGAGGTCCTCGGCCCGGGCCTCGGCCGCGCCGACGGCCGCCGCGGCGCCCGCGGCCTGGGCCCGCTGGACGGCCGGATCGATCAGGAAGGTCCGGCCGCCCGCCGCCACCCGATCGCCCTCGCGCACATACAGGGCCGCCACCGCGCCCGAGACCGGCGCGGCCAGATAGACCCGCTCGCCCTCGATATAGCCGGTCAGGGTCCGCGCCTCGCCGTCGCGCAGGAACAGCAGCCAGACCAGGGCGCCGATCACGGCGATCGCCGCGATCGCCAGCACCGGCCGCAAACCGCGTTTCGGAAGCGTCATGGCCTCATCCCCTTCAGGGCCGTATCCAGATGCTGGTCGGCCAGCTTCACCACGTCGACCGGCTCGGCCCCGACCGGCTCGAAGGTCTCGCGCCAGACCATGGACAGCAACATGGGGCCCATGAGTCCGAAGGCGAACAGCCGCGGATCGCCCGGGCGCACCTCGCCGCGCTCCTGGGCCGCCGCGATCAGGCCGCTGATGAGCCGCAGGCCCGGCTCGATCACCGTCTCGTGCCAGATGGTCGCCAGTTCGGGATGGTTGCGACTTTCGGCGATGACCAGCTTGACCACCCCGCTGATGCGCCGGTCCGTCACGACGGTGCGGGCCAGCAGGCCCAGCGCCATACGCGCGGCGGCTTCGAACGGAACCTCCGCCGAGGCGACCGCCTTCACCCGCTCGATGTTCGGAGAGATGGCGTCGGTCACCACGGCCCGGAACAGGTCGGCCTTGGTCTCGAAATACAGATACAGTGCGCCCTTCGACACCCCGGCCCGCTTCGCCACCTCCTCCAGCCGCGCGGCCTGGAAGCCGCGCTCGGCGAACACCTCCAGCGCGGCCGCGAGGATTTCCGCCGGGCGATCGGCCGGCCGGCGCCGGAATTTGGGCTCGCCAAGGGGAAGCACGATGACGCCTCTAATAACTGACCGGTCAGTTATTACGTTCGAGAGACGCCCGTGTAAAGCGCCGTTCTCCGAAAGGGTTTCGCAGCGGACGCTGGACCCCGCCGCCCCGGTTTTCTAAGGGATGACCATGACCTCCCCGCTCGACGCCACTCCCGATCCCCTGCTGACGCTGGAACCCCATCGCCGCGCCACGGTGCGCGAGATCTTCGGCGTCGATTCCGACATGATCGTGCCGGTCTTCGTCGAGCGCGACAGCCATGTGCCCGAGATCGACGAATCCTACCGCTTCGACCCGCAGACGACCCTGGCCATCTGCGCCGGCTTCGCCTTCGACCGCCGCGTCATGGTCCAGGGCTATCACGGCACCGGAAAGTCGACCCACATCGAGCAGGTCGCCGCCCGGCTGAACTGGCCGACCGTGCGCGTGAACCTCGACAGCCACGTCAGCCGCATCGATCTGGTCGGCAAGGACGCCATCGTCCTCAAGGACGGCAAGCAGATCACGGAATTCCGCGAGGGCATGCTGCCCTGGGCCATCCAGCGCCCGATCGCCCTGGTGTTCGACGAATACGACGCGGGCCGTCCCGATGTGATGTTCGTCATCCAGCGCGTGCTGGAGGCGCAAGGGCGCCTGACCCTGCTGGACCAGAACCGCGTCATCCGCCCCAACAAGTGGTTCCGCCTGTTCTCGACCACCAACACCATCGGCCTGGGCGACACCTCGGGCCTGTATCACGGCACCCAGCAGATCAATCAGGGTCAGATGGACCGCTGGAACATCGTCACCACGCTCAACTACCTCGACCACGACGTCGAGGCCGGCATCGTGGTCGCCAAGGTGCCCGAGTGGAACAACGCCGAGGGCCAGCGCCGCATCGCCGCCATGGTCCGCGTCGCCGATATGACCCGCAACGCCTTCATGAACGGCGACATCTCCACGGTGATGAGCCCGCGCACGGTCATCACCTGGGCCCAGAACGCGATCATCTTCGCGGGCGACGTGGGCCTGGCGTTCCGGCTGACGTTCCTCAACAAGTGCGACGAGCTGGAACGGCCGACGATCGCGGAGTTCTACCAGCGGGCGTTCGGGGAGGACCTGCCGGAGGCGGCGACGCGGGTGAAGGTGGGATAGGGCCTCTTTCCTTCTCCCCTTGCGGGAGAAGGAACGCTCACCCCGCCTCGTTCCGCCAAGCCCCCGCCGCCATCCCGCGCGCCGTCTCCCGCACCCCCTCCGGCCAGCTCTCCACCGCCGCGTCGAACGCCGTCCAGTCGCCGGCGAACAGCATCCGCGTCGCCTCTTCATAGCCGGGCGAATCCCCCGCCATCGCGGTCATGAAGCGGTACGCCGCCTCCTTCGCCTTGCGCGCCCGGTCCGGCCCTTCCGCCTCGCGCAGCGCCCCCTCGACCAGCTTCCGCAACGCCACCGACGCCCCGCCCGGCTGCGCCGCCAGCCAGTCCCAGTGGCGCGGCAGCAGGGTCACCTCGCGCGCCGTGACGCCCAGTTTCGGCCGGCCCGGCCCGCGCTTCTCCGCCCCGGGCGCCGGGATCAGCCGCGCCGTCGCCTCGGCCAGGGTTCCGCGCAGGTCGAGGTCCACCACCCGCCCCGTCGCCAGATCGAACACCAGCGGCGCCGCCGCGGCGCCCGCCGCCGCCTGGATGTCCGCCAGCACCGCCCCCAACGCCCCGCGGGCGATCAGACGGTCGGACGAGAAGACGACGACGGGCAGGTCGATGGACGCGGACATGGCGGATTCCTCGGCGGACGCGGCTGCGTCCGTTTCTGACGTAGGGGCGCCCTGTCCTGCCGCAGCCGGGAAACCCGGCGCCGCAGGGGCGCGGTGAATCGGGCGGACGATCCGGACGGTCCGGACGCTTCGGACGGTGTTTTTCCTCGCCCCGCCCTGACAGGCCGATTTCTACCCGGATCAAATACCTGCCGTCAATATCGCCCGGGCACATTTGGGAAGCGCCGTGACGGCGAAATCATCCGCCGCGGACCTCTTGCCGCAGGAACCGCCGGACCCGACATGCGCTTCCGGTGCAGGCCTCCCCCGCCCTTTCCAGACAAGGATTCCAGACCATGACCGACCAACGCATCGACGGCGCCGCCACCGAACTCGAAGGCAAGGCCCAGTCCGGCCTCGGCCGCCTGACCGGCGACAGCAAGCTTCAGCTCGACGGCAAGATCAATGAGGTCAAGGGCAAGGCGCTGGACGCCTACGGCCGCGTCATCGACGGCCTCGACGGCCTCGTCGAGAAGGCCCCGACCCAGTACCAGGACAAGGCCCGCCAAGGTCTGGACTTCGCCCGCCGCAAGCCGCTGCTGACCACCGGCATCGTCGCCGGCCTGGCCATCCTGCTGGGCGGCCTCGGCCGCCGCCGCTAGGGCGTCCACCGCCCCATAGTCAAAAGGCCCGGGCATCGCTGCCCGGGCCTTTTTCGTTTCCGGCGGTGACCCGATCAGTCCGCGGCCTGGGCCTCGACCGCCTTGACCTGGGCCGCGTTGGGCCCGGCGACGTCGAAGGCGATCTTGCCGTCGGTCAGGGTCACCTTCACATGGCCGCCGCGGGTCAGGCGCCCGAACAGGATGTCGTCGGCCAGCGGCTTCTTGATGTGCTCCTGGATGACCCGGGCCAGAGGCCGCGCGCCGTACAGTTCGTCGAAGCCGTTCTTGGCCAGCCAGTCGGCCGCCTCGTCGGTCAGTTCGATGGTGATGTTCCGGTCCGCCAGCTGGGCCTCCAGCTGGATGATGAACTTCGTGACCACCGACTTGATGGTCCCGGCGTCCAGCGCCTTGAAGGCGACGATGGCGTCGAGGCGGTTGCGGAACTCCGGCGCGAACAGGCGCTGGATGGCCTTGTCGTCCTCGCCCTCGACCTTGCCGCGGCCGAAGCCGATCGAGGCGCGGGCGTTGTCGGCGGCCCCGGCGTTGGTGGTCATGATCAGGATGACGTTCCTGAAATCGACCTTCTTGCCGACCGCGTCTGTCAGCATGCCGTTGTCCATCACCTGCAGCAGGATGTTGTAGACGTCCGGGTGGGCCTTCTCGATCTCGTCGAGCAGGACCACGGCGTGGGGATGCTGGTCGACGGCGTCGGTCAGCAACCCGCCCTGGTCATGGCCGACATAGCCCGGAGGCGCGCCGATCAGCCGGCTGACGGTGTGCCGCTCCATGTATTCCGACATGTCGAAGCGCAGCATCTCGATGCCGAGGGTCGAGGCCAGCTGCTTGGCCACCTCGGTCTTGCCGACGCCCGTCGGGCCGCTGAACAGGAAGGCGCCGATGGGCTTCTGCGGATCGCGCAGGCCGGCCCGGGCCAGTTTCATGGCCGCCGAAACCTGTTCGATCGCCGACGACTGGCCGAAGACGACGCGGTTCAGGTCGGTCTCCAGCTGGCGCAGGCCCTCGGTGTCGGACTTGGAGACCGACTTGGCCGGAATGCGGGCCATGCGGGCGATGACGACCTCGACTTCCTTCTGGCCGATGACCTTCTTCCGCTTCGACTCGGGCAGCAGCATCTGGCTGGCGCCCGCCTCGTCGATCACGTCGATGGCCTTGTCCGGCAGTTTGCGGTCGGTCATGTAGCGGGCCGACAGCTCGACCGCCGTGCGCAGGGCCGCGTCGGTGTAGCGGACCTTGTGGTGGCCCTCGTAGGAGGTCTTCAGTCCCTTGAGGATCTTGACCGTGTCCTCGACCGTCGGCTCGTTGACGTCGATCTTCTGGAAGCGGCGGGCCAGGGCCCGGTCCTTCTCGAAATGCTGGCGGTACTCCTTGTAGGTGGTCGAGCCCATGCAGCGCAGACTGCCGGAAGCCAGCGCCGGCTTCAGCAGGTTGGAGGCGTCCATGGCCCCGCCGCTCGTCGCGCCGGCGCCGATCACCGTGTGGATCTCGTCGATGAACAGGATGGCGTTGTCGTGCGTCTCCAGCTCCTTGACGACCTGTTTCAGCCGCTCCTCGAAGTCGCCGCGATAGCGGGTGCCGGCCAGCAGCGCCCCCATGTCGAGGCTGTAGATGGTGGCGCCCTCCAGCACCTCCGGGACCTCGTGGTTGACGATCTTGCGGGCCAGGCCCTCGGCGATGGCGGTCTTGCCGACGCCGGGGTCGCCGACCAGCAGCGGATTGTTCTTGGTCCGCCGGCACAGGATCTGGATCGCCCGCTCGACCTCGGCGTGACGGCCGATCAGGGGATCGATCTTGCCGTTGCGCGACTTCTCGTTGAGGTCGACGCAATAGGCCTCGAGCGCCTCTCCACCGGTCTTGGCGGCGGCGGCGTCGTCGGCGTCCTCCGGCGAGGCGCCGGCCTTGGCCGGACGCGCGTCGCCCGAACCGCCCGCCTTCTTGGCGATGCCGTGGGCGATGTAGTTGACCGCGTCATAGCGGGTCATGTCCTGCTCCTGCAGGAAGTAGGCGGCGTGGCTTTCGCGCTCGCTGAAGATGGCGACCAGCACGTTCGCGCCGGTGACCTCCTCGCGCCCCGAGCTCTGGACGTGGATGACGGCGCGCTGGATCACCCGCTGGAAGCCGGCCGTGGGCTTGGCGTCCTCGCCGTCGCTGGTGGCCAGGGCCGCCAGATCGGTGTCGACATACAGGGTCAGCGCCGCCTTGAGGTTCACAAGGTCGACGTTGCAGGCGGTCATCACATTGGCCGCGTCGGGGTCGTCGATGAGGGCCAGCAGCAGGTGCTCGAGCGTGGCGTACTCATGCCGGCGCTCGTTGGCGTAGTGCACCGCGCGGTGCAGGGTCTCTTCGAGAGGACGAGAAAACGAGGGCATGGACGGATCCTCTCAGTCTTTTTCCATCGTGCATTGCAGGGGATGCTGGTGGCGGCGGGCGGTCTCGATCACCTGTGCGACCTTTGTTTCGGCCACCTCGTAGGTGAAGACGCCGCAGACCCCGACTCCATGCTGATGCACATGCAGCATGATGCGAGTCGCGGCCTCACGGTCCTTCTGAAAGAACCGCTCCAGCACATAGACGACGAATTCCATCGGCGTGTAGTCGTCGTTCAGGATCAGCACCCGGTACAGCGAGGGCTTCTGAAGTTTCGGCTTGGTCTCGGTGACGGTGGCGGCGCCGAGGCCTCCATCGTTCTGTTCACCTGGCCTGCGTGTCGGCGGCATTCGTGGTCCAATTTCGGGGAGTAGATGGATCAGATAGGGAATGATGGCCTGATTTACAGGGGCGTCCAGTCACAGCTTGCGTGACGAGAGCGGATGACCAAAGATTCACGGGACTCGGGGTCTTCCGGGGCACAGGCTCGGCCTGACCGTCCGTGCGACGCCGGAACCGAAAGCCCATGTCCCTTTCCGCCCTGCTGGCTACACTCGCCATGCTCCAGACGCCGGCCGTCGCCATTCCGGACCAGCCCCTGCTGGCCGAGACGATCGCCGCGCGCGACACGGCCCTGTTCGCGGTGATGTTTGATCAGTGCGATCCGGCCGCACTGGCGGACCTGGTCACCGAGGATCTGGAATTCTATCATGACCGCGGCGGCCGGATGGCCACCCGCGCCGCCTTCGTGGAGGACTATCGGGGCGCCTGCGAAGCCCGGAAAGCGCCCGATGCCTTCCGGTCACGGCGCGAGCTGGTGGCGGGTTCGATGCGGACCTACGCCATCCCTGGCTTCGGCGCTGTCGAGGAAGGCAGCCACGTCTTCTATGAGCGTCAGGGCGACGGGCCTGAAAAACTGGTCGGCCGGGCCCGGTTCTCGGTGTTGTGGAAGCTGGACGACGGTGTCTGGCGCCTGTCCCGCGCGTTCAGCATCGACCACGCCGCGGTGGAATAGCGGGCAGCAAAAAGGCCCCGGCGCTTCCGCCGGGGCCCTCGCTTTACGCTTACTGAACTCTCAGGCTTAACGGGCGGCCTGGAACTTTTCGACCGAGGCGGTGACGCGCTCGTTGATCGGCTGGAAGCTGTTCTTGACCGAGGCGGTCAGGACGTCCGTCGCCTTGGTGACTTCAGCCAGATAGGCTTCGGTCGCCGACTTGGCCCAGGTCGTCTGCAGTTCGAGCAGCTCCTGGATCGAACGGGCCTGCGACATCGACTGGGCGGCGGCGACGCCGTCTTCCCACGACTTCTTGGTGAAGGCGGCGGTCTGGGCCGACAGGGCCTCGACGCCCTTCTGGGCGGCGGTCGCCGAGGCGACGAGGGCTTCCAGGTTCTGCTTGCCCTGGGCGTTCAGCTCGCTGATGCCGGCGGCCGACTTGTCGGCGACTTCGCGGAACGCCTTGGCGCCGGCGGCCTGGGCCTGTTCGGCGTTGGCCTGGAACGTGGCCTGGGCCTTCTCGGCCGAAGCCTTGACGGTGGTGGCGGCGGTTTCGACGGTCTTCTTGACGGTCTCGGCGGTGTTGTCAGCCATGATAAGTCTCCTGAACCTGTTCGCGGTCGGGGGACCGCCTGGAATGTCTGGCGCGACGAACGAGTCCATCGCGGCAGGACGTTATATGGTGCAGGTGCGAAGGCGGGTCAAGAGTTTTTGTGCAGTGCACAATAAGTTCACGTTGGCCGCCTGACAGGCGAAGCCGCTTCACAAAACCGTTGACGGCTTGTTTACCCTCACGAAACCCCGATGACGCATGTTAGCCTTTCGTCAGCGTCGCGTGGTGGGGCCGCCGTCGCGCTCAATGTCTTGTGAGGCCTGCCTTTGTCGATCTCCGCCCTGATCCGCCGCGGATGGCTTTCGTTGATGCTGGTGGCCGCCCTGGCCCTGACGCCGACGACCGCCCCCCTGGTCGCCCAGTCCTCGGACAACGCCCGGTACGCCGCCATCGTCGTGGACGCCGAGTCCGGCGAGGTGCTGTTCTCACGGTATGCCGATGAACGCCGCTTCCCCGCGTCCATCACCAAGGTCATGACCCTGTACCTGGCGTTCGAGGCGCTGGCGGAAGGCAAGGCCGAACTGGACGACGTGCTGACGGTTTCCCCGCGCGCCGCCAGCCAGCCGCCCTCCAAGCTGGGCCTCGGAGCCGGACAGACCATCACCCTGGACGACGCCATGCGCGCCACGGCCGTGCGCAGCGCCAACGACATGGCCATGGCGATCGCGGAACACATCGGCGGCTCGCAGGAGCGCTTCGCCGCCATGTCCACACGCAAGGCCCGCGAGCTGGGCATGACCCGGACCAATTACGTCAATCCGAACGGCCTGCCCGACAGCCGCCAGACGACCTCGGCGCGCGATCTGGCGATCCTGGCCCGCGCCGTCATGCGCGACTATCCGCAATATTACCGGTATTTCGGCCAGCACGACTGGGTCTACCAGGGACGCGAATACCGCAATACCAACGGCCTGCTGCGCAGCGGCGCCGGGTATGACGGCATGAAGACCGGCTACACCAACGCCTCGGGCTACAATCTGGCGGCTTCGTCGGTGCGGGACGGCAAGCGGCTGATCACCATCGTGCTGGGCGGCCGTTCGACCGCCAGCCGCAACGCCCATGTCGCCGCCCTTATGGACACCGGCTTCGATGTCGAACGCGCCCGCGCGCGGGGCGAGACCATCCAGATCGCCCAGACCTATTTCGAGTCCCGCGGCTTCGGCCTCGGCCCGGAGTCGTCGGGAGGGGTTGAATACGCCTCGGCCGCCACCGAGGACGATTCGACCGACATCGGCGCCGAGGGCGTCGCCTATACCGCCGTGGTCGCCGCCCAGCCTCAGCCGACGCGGATCACCCCGGCGCCGTCCGAGGTCCGCCCGCCCGCGACGGTCCAGCGGGCCGAGGTCCGGACGACCGCCGACCTGACGGCGTCGCTGAACGGCGGCGCCGCTCCACGCGCCACGGCCGCACCCGCCCGTCCCGCTGCGCGCCCGCCGGCCCGCCCCCCCGCCGGCCGATGGTCGGTCCAGGTCGGCGCCTTCCGCGACGAAGCCGTGGCGAGCAACTGGCTGACCGAGGTCAACCGCCGCTTCCGCGCACAGTTCGCCTCGGCTGAACGCACCGTCCAGAATGCAGAGGGCTGGTACCGGTCCCGCTTCACCGGCATGACCGAACAGGCCGCCCAGGGCGCCTGCGCGGCCCTGGCCGAGCGGCGCGTCACCTGCATGGTCGTGCGCCCGCAGGAATAGGCGGTCCGGACATCGGAAGTCTGCCCAGGACGCGTCTGATCGATCCGATGTGTCGGCGGGGTTCGCCTCACTGACCTTCGTCCGGCGACCGAGGCGGCACGCCAGGGCCGCTCTGCCTTCCGGCCACGGGACCGATCGGCTGGCTTTCGCTTCGTCCCTGCGGACCGTCGTTCACCATAGGCGTAAGCCGACGCTTAAGCAGCCGGGCGCACCCTTGAGGTTTGGGGTATGGTGTGGAGGCCCAATGGCTCCGTCCTACGTCCGTCGCCTGTTCGACCGCCTGTTCAACCGCGCCTCGCGCGCCGACCGGGACTCCGAAGCCGATCTGAAACTGCTGGTGGAGAACAGCCGCGATGTCCTGTGCCGGTTGGGGCCGGACTTTCTGATCCGCTATTGCTCGCCTTCGGCCATGGCGGTTCTGGGTCGATCTCCGGAAGAACTGATCGGCCGCCGCCCTTCGTCGTTCGTGCTTGAAGAAGATCGCCCGATCATCGCGGCGGTGGCCCGGAGCGTGGCGGCGGGCGAAGAGGTCGAGCCTACCATCGTCCGGGTCCCGCGGCCCGATGGCGGCATGATCTGGGCCGAAACCACAGCGCGCACCCTGCGCGACCCGGTCACCGGCCAGCACACCGAGATCATCATGGCGTTGCGCGACGTCTCCGAGCGGCAGGCGTTGCAGCGCCGGCTGGAGCGCGAGGCCACCACGGACAGTCTGACCGGCCTGGCCAACCGGCGGGCGTTCGACGAATCCCTTGAACGGGAATGGGCGCGCGCCGTGCGCAATGACAGCGAGCTGTCGCTGATCCTGCTGGATGTCGATCACTTCAAGCAGTTCAACGACCGCTATGGACATCATGCGGGCGACGCCTGCCTTCGCGACGTCGCCGGTGCGGTGCGGAATGTCGTGCGGCGCCCCGGCGATCTGGCCGCACGCTACGGCGGCGAGGAAATCGCCGTCATCCTGCCGCGCACGCCGGGCCCGGGCGCCGCCAAGGTGGCGGAGGCGCTGCGGCTCGCCGTCCAGGGTCTGGGCATCCCCCACGTCGACAGCGCCTGCGGGGTCCTGACCCTCAGCCTCGGCGCCGCCACGGCCACGGGGACGGTCGGCCGGGCCATCGCCATGCCCGATGGCCTGTTGATCGGCGCGGACGGGGCCCTGTATCGGGCCAAGCACAAGGGCCGGAACCGGGTCGAGACCGTCACCCTGCTGCCGCCGAAGCGCGGGGCCAACGCCGCCTGATCGCCGGGGCCCGCCACGCCGGGCCACGCGCGCCTTGCCCCGTCGGCCCTTTTCCCCTATACGCGCCGCCTTTCCAGGGCTTCGGTCCTGGCTGCGGAGCTCCAAAGGGTTCGGGAAGTCATCCCGGCCGCCGCGCCAGGATCCATCGTGGGAGAGGACTTACCCGGTCCCCTCGCGCCGACGCCCTACAAGGGAGACTACCGCATGGCTCTTTACGAGCACACGGTCATGTCGCGCCAGGATATCAGCGCGCAACAGGCCGAAGCGCTGAACGACACCATCAAGGGCTTGATCGAAGCCGGCGGCGGCACCGTCGCCAAGATCGAGTACTGGGGTCTGCGCAACCTGACCTATCGGGTCAAAAAGAACCGCAAGGCGCACTATTCGCTGCTCGCCGTCGACTGCCCGCCCGCCGCCATGGCCGAAGTGGAACGTCAGCTGTCGATCAACGAGGACGTCCTTCGCTGGCTGACCGTCCGCGTCGAGGAACTCGACCTGGAACTGTCGCCCCTGCTGGCCCGCCGCGAGCGCGAGCGCGAACGTGAGCGCGAGCGCACCCCGCGCGACGACGCCCCCGCCGCCGAAGCTGCATTCTAAGGGAACCCGGAACATGACCGACACCACCGCCCCGTCGCCGGGCGCGCCGGCCGGCTCCGGCCCGGCCCGCCGCCCCTTCTATCGCCGCCGCAAGGTGTGCCCGTTCACGGGCCCGCAAGCGCCGAAGATCGACTACAAGGACGTCAAGCTGCTGCAACGCTACATCAGCGAACGCGGCAAGATCGTCCCTTCGCGCATCACGGCCGTTTCCCAGATCAAGCAACGCGAACTGGCCAAGGCCATCAAGCGCGCCCGCTATCTGGCCCTCCTGCCCTATGTGGTGAAGTAAGATGAAGGTCGTTCTGCTTGAGCGCGTCGAGAATCTCGGCGCCATCGGCGACGTCGTGTCCGTCAAGGACGGCTTCGCCCGTAACTTCCTTCTGCCGCGCGACAAGGCCCGTCGGGCCACGTCGGCGAACCTGAAGGCGTTCGAACTCGACCGCGCCGCCATCGAGGCCCGCAACGAGAAGAACAAGGCCGACGCCGGCTCGATCGGCTCCAAGATCGACGGCCAGACCTATGTCATGATCCGGCAAGCCGGTGAGACGGGTCAGCTGTACGGTTCGGTCGCCGCGCGCGACATCGTCGAGGCCGTCGTGGCCGAAGGCGGCAAGGTCGAGCGTAGCCAGATCGTGCTCAACACCCCGATCAAGACGCTGGGCGTTCACGAGATCACCGTGCGTCTGCACGCGGAAGTCTCGGCCACCGTCAAGATCAACATCGCCCGCTCGGCCGACGAAGCCGAACGTCAGGCGAAGGGCGAGGACGTGATCAAGGCCGCCTATGACGAGGACCGCGAAGCGGCCCTCGAACAGGCCAAGGACATGGTCGCCGGCGGCGCCGGCCAGCAGGACGGTCTCGGTTCGGAAGCCTGAATCCGGCCTGATGCCTGAAAGTCACGGCGGCGCGGGGGAAACCCCGCGCCGCCGCACTTTTTTCCGACACGGACTTGATCCGTTTGTGACGCATCGCAATATCGCATCTGCTCATCGAGACCGGCTGAGGGATAGGCCCTTTGACGTCGGGGCAACCTGCGGACCTCCGTAAGGTGCCAACTCCTTCGGGACCCCTCCCCGGGTCGCGGCAGATGAGAGGACGGGCGACGCCCGGACTCCCCCTCATCCGTCACCGAGGCGGTTCCCGATCGAGCGGGAGACGACCATGCGTGACTCCGCGCTCCGCCCCCGGACCCTCCTCGCCGCAGGCCTGCGCGCGCGTTGCACCGGGCCGATGCGATGTCGACGTTCGCTGTAACCGGCTGATCGTCGCCCGGCCCTCGCGCCGGACCTGAACCTTCCACAATCGCAGAACCCGACACCGACGGTCGCCGCGCGCGACGCCGTGCGGAAACTTGCGTCCCATCGGGAAACAGACCATGACCCAGACCCCCTTCCGCATCGCCCTGTCCGCGGCCGTGTCCGCCTCCGCCCTGATCGCCGGCGCGGCCTCGGCCCAGTCCGCACCCCAGTCTCCGCCCCGGGACGACACGACCGTCATCGACGAGGTCGTCGTCACCGGCACACGAACGCCCAACCGCTCGCGGCTGGACACGCTGTCGCCGGTCGACGTCGTGACGTCGGAAGACCTCCGGAACCGCGGCACCACCGAACTGGCCGCGGCCCTCGCCCAGGCCGTGCCGTCGCTGACCTTCCAGCGGCCCTCCGTCGTTGACGGGACGGACTCCATCCGCCCGGCGACCTTGCGCGGCCTGTCGCCCGACCAGACGCTGGTGCTGGTCAACGGGACGCGCCGGCACGCCTCGGCCCTGGTCAACGTCAACGGCTCGGTCGGGCGCGGCTCGGCGGCCGTGGACCTGAACACCATCCCCACCGGGGCGCTGGACCGGATCGAGGTGCTGCGCGACGGGGCCTCGGCCCAGTATGGGTCGGACGCCATCGCCGGGGTCGTGAACCTGCGCCTGCGCGAGGCTTCGAGCGGCGGCGGCGCGACCTTCACCGCCGGCCAGTACTACACTACGATCGACACGGCCCGGACCGGGGGCCGCGATGAAGAGGACGGCGGGACCCTGACCGCCTCGGGCTGGCAGGGCTTCGGCCTCGGCGTGGAGGGCTTCCTGACCCTCAGCGCGGAATATCTGCAGCGCGATCCGACCAACCGCGCCGACATCGATCCGCGCGTCACCCCCAACGCCGTCACCGCCCGCTTCGGCGATCCGGAGGTCGAGCAATGGACCGTCTTCGCCAACGCCGGCGCGCCGCTCGGCAATGGCTGGGAGGCCTATGGCTGGGCCGGCTATCAGAACCGCGACAGCGAAAGCGCGGCCTTCCCGCGTCTGGCCAACAATACGAACAACGTCGTCGCCCTCTATCCGAACGGCTTCCTGCCGAAGATCGCCATCAATTCGCAGGACCTGTCGCTGGCGGGCGGACTGCGCGGCGAGGTCGGCGGATGGCAGGCCGACGTCAACCTGGTCTACGGCCGCAACGCCCTGGATTTCCGCACCGAAGAGTCCCTGAACGCGACCTATGGCGCGGCCTCCCCGACCAGTTTCGATTCCGGCTCGCTGATCTATGACCAGCTGGTCCTCGGCGTCGATCTCAGCCGTCAGTACGAGGTCGGCCTGTACGCCCCCGTCAACGTCGCCGCCGGACTGGAGGCGCGCCGCGAGGGCTACGAAATTCAGGCAGGTCAGCCGGAATCCTACAATCGCGGGCCTCTGGGCGGGAACACGGCCCTCGCCGGGGGCGCCCAGGGCTTCGTGGGCTTCCAGCCGTCGAATGAGGTGGACGAGGATCGCACCGCCGTCGGCGTCTATCTGGATGTCGAGGCGCCGGTGACCGAACAGTTCACCGTCGCGGGCGCGGTCCGGTTCGAGGACTATTCCGACTTTGGGACCGCGACCACAGGCAAGGTTTCGGCCCGCTACGACTTCACCCCGGCCTTCGCCCTGCGCGGTTCGGTCTCGACCGGCTTCCGGGCCCCGTCGCTGCAGCAGTCGTATTTCACCTCGACCGCCTCGGTGATCCAGAACGGCGCCGTGGTCGAAACCGGCACCTTCCCGGCCACCAGCCCGGTCGCGGCGGTGCTGGGCGCCGAGCCGCTGGATGCCGAGACCTCGACCAACTACACTCTGGGCGCCGTCCTCCGGCTGGGCGATTTCGACCTGACGGTCGACGCCTACCAGATCGACATCGAGGACCAGATCGTTCTGTCGGAGAATATCAACCGCAGCTTCAGCCCGCAGGTCGCCTCGCTGCTGGACCCCCTGGGCATCCAGGCGGCGCGCTTCTTCCTGAACGGCGTCGACACGACCACCAAGGGCGTCGACGTGGTCGCCCGCTACCGCCTGAGCACCGAAGCCCAGGGCGATTTCAACTTCACCGTGGCGGCCAATTTCAACGACGTCGAGGTCACCCGCGTCCCGACCTCGTCATCGGTGCTCAACCCCGTGCCGCCGCTGTTCGCGCGCAGCCGGATCGAGACCATCCAGCAGGGCACGCCGGACGCGAAGGTCTCGGGCAACGCCGACTGGAGCTACGGGAAATGGGGTCTGACGGCGCGGGCCACCTACTATGGCGACGTCCTTCAGCCCGGCACGACCCCGGCCACGGACTATTCCACCGGCGAGAAGACCGTCTTCGACTTCGAGGGCCGCTTCCAGCCCAATGAGCGGGTCACCCTGGCCCTGGGCGTCGACAACGCCTTCGACGAGTATCCGGAAGCCGTGCCCACCGCCCTGAACAGCAACGGCGTGCTGGGCTTCCCCTTCTACTCGCCGTTCGGGTTCAACGGACGCTTCGTCTACGCCCGCGTCGGCCTGAACTGGTGAGCACCGGCGACGAAAGCCGACGGGGCGACTTCCGGTAGAGGACCTGAAGCCGGCCTGGATGGCTGATTCACGAGGCGGCGCGGGCCCGGTCCGCGCCGCCTTCTCGCCGCGCGGCGCCCATTCATCGAGCGTTCAGCAAAGCTTGCGCTTCATCCGCCCCACGTCGGCGTCCGGCGAACGGGAGGAACGAATGAAGCGGCTCGCATCGGTATTGTTCGTGGCGGGCGTTCTGCTCGCGCCAGGCGCCGCCGGGGCGCAAGCCTCCCGCACCCTGGACGGCGTCGTCACCGAGGCGAACCGCATCCCGATGAATGCGACATCGGCGCTGCGCCCCAGCGCGCACCGGCTCAAGGGCGAGGTCCAGCGCGCGTTCGGCGCCGTCCGCGGCGAGATTCAGACCGCCCGCGCCGGTGGGCGCAGACCCCCCGCCTGTCCGCCTGAAACCATCAGCCTCAATCCGCAGCAGTTGCTGGGCTTCCTCAACGCCATCCCGCAGGAGCGCCGTCAGCGCATGACGGTCACCGACGGCATTCGCACCTGGATGGCCAGCCGCTATCCCTGCCCCGCCTGAGCCGTTCCAGCGTGACCGTTAACTGATCCGACTACGGAATTCCGGAGCATCCACAGAGGCGGTCTGTTGTCCCCGATCACGGATGCGTCCAAGCATGACGTACCGGTCGTTTAGGGGCACTGGATGCCTCCGATGAACGCCCTGTCCCCCCTCGCCTTCCCGTCGCCGATGGAGTCCGGCTCCATCCCGTCCATGCCCCACAATCTGGAGGCCGAACAGGCCCTGCTGGGCTCGCTGATGTTCGACAACGCCGTGTTCGAACGGCTCAGCGACCGGCTGCGGGGCTCGCACTTCTACGAGCCCTTCCACCAGCGTCTGTACGAGGCGATCGAGGATCACATCCGCCAGGGGATGCTGGCCGAGCCGACCATCCTGATGGAGCGGTTCAAGCAGGATCCGGCGTTCCAGGAGTTCGGCGGCCTGCGCTACCTCGCCGATCTGGTCGACCGCGCGCCCCCGGCGGCCAACGCCCCCGACTACGCCCGCGTCGTCTATGACCTGGCCCTGCGCCGCGACCTGATCCGCATCGGCGGCGAGATCGTACGCGAGGCGCCCCAGCCCGAGACCGCCGCCATCGACCAGATCGAACAGGCGGAGCAGCGGCTCTACACCCTGGCCGAGACGGGCAAGCCGTCGTCGGGCTTCGTCAGCTTCTCCCAGGCCCTCGGTGGCGCGGTGCAGATGGCGGCCGAGGCCTATCAGCGCGACGGCAAGCTGGCCGGTCTGGCCACCCATCTGGACGATCTGGACGCCAAGCTGGGCGGGCTGCACCCCTCCGATCTGCTGGTCCTCGCCGGCCGCCCGTCGATGGGCAAGACGGCGCTGGCCACCAACATCGCCTTCAACATCGCCCGCAACTATCGCTGGGAGCCGACGCCCGAGGGCCGCAAGACGGTCAACGGCGGGGTCGTGGCCTTCTACAGCCTGGAAATGAGCGCCGAACAGCTGGCCATGCGTATTCTGGCCGACGCCTCGGGCGTGTCGTCGGACAAGCTGCGCAAGGGCGAGATCGACGCGGGCGACTTCGGCAAGATCCGCGAGGCCGCGGTCGAGATCGGCGAAAGCCCGCTGTTCATCGACGCCACCGGCGGCCTGTCGATCTCCAAACTGGCCGCCCGCGCGCGCCGGCTGAAGCGGCAGGAGCACGGGCTGGACCTGATCATCGTCGACTACCTGCAACTGATCACGGTCGGCGAGGGCAACAACCAGAAGAACCGGGTGCAGGAGGTGTCCGAGATCACCGGCGCCCTCAAGGCCCTGGCCAAGGAGCTGTCGGTGCCGATCATCGCCCTGTCGCAGCTGTCGCGTCAGGTCGAGCAGCGCGAGGACAAGCGGCCCCAGCTGTCCGACCTGCGGGAATCCGGCTCGATCGAGCAGGACGCCGACTGCGTCATGTTCGTCTATCGCGAGAGCTACTACCTGGGCCGCGCCGAGCCGCGCGAAGGCTCGCCCGAACACCTGCAGTGGCAGGAGGACATGGACCGGCTGGAGCACCAGGCCGAGGTCGTCATCGGCAAGCAGCGCCACGGCCCCATCGGCATCATCAAGCTGAGCTTCGACGCCAATACGACCAAGTTCGGAAACCTGGCGCAGGGCCAGCGGTACGACAACTACGGGGACTGACGCCCTTCTCCCCGCGGGGGAGAAGGGTATCGTCAGCGCATCTCGACCCGTCGCGCGCCCGCCGGGATGGCCAGTTGCGAGCCGGCCCAGCGCGCCGCCCGTCCGTCGATACGCACCCGCGCGGGCGGGGTCTCGCCCGCGGGCCACTGAATCACTAAGCCTCCGGGCGGCGTGACCCGGCCGTCCAGCGTCAGCACATAGCCGTCGCCGTCCTGCCGCAGCCGATAGCTGAGCGGCCCCCAGGCCGTCCGCACGCCCACGACGCCGACGCCCTCCCCGGCCAGCCATTCCGTCGGGACGCCCGCGGCCAGCACCAGCGCATGGTCGCGGGCGCGCTCATGGACCAGCAGGTCCAGGGCCGAGCGGATGTAGTCAGAGCTGATCCAGGCGTGGGGCATGTCGCCGATGAAGCGCGGCTCACGCAGGTCGCGGCCCACCACCTCGGCCCAGCCGTTCCAGGCCGCCGGGCGCATGTCGGCAAAATAGAAATCGAGCGCGCGCAGGGCGTCTTCGCGGCGCCCCAGACGCACCATCGCCCCGACATTGCGCAGCTCATAGGGGGTGTAGTCCTTCCACGCCTGGCGGTTCTCCTGCCGGGCGGTGAAATTGGCCCACCATTTGTCGAAGGCGCCTTTCAGCAGACCTTGCGGCAGTTCGTCGATCAGGCCGCCGGGCGACAGGGCGATGGTGGTCGACGTCGCGTCGAAATCGCCCCGGTCGGCGGCGCCGGCGATCCAGTCGATCCCGTGCACCCGCGCCGTCGCCTCGATCGAGGCCATGATGTCGGTGCGGAACTCGGCCTCGGCCGCGCGGATGCGGGCGGCGGCGGGCGCATCGCCCAGGACGTCAGCGATGAAGGCGGCGTCGCGATAGCCCAGCAGACCCCAGAAGTCGTCCCAGTAGGAGTAGGCGATCCTGTCCGAATAGCCCTCGTGGCTGATCGTCGGCGGCAGCAGGCCGTAGAGATGGCGCTGGTCCGCCGCCTGGAACGCGGCGGTGCGGGTCGAGGCCCGCAGCCCGTCCATATAGCCGATCGCCGACTGCACCTGCGGCCAGACCTCGCGCAGCAAGGCCTCGTCGCGGGTGTAACGGTATGTCTCCGCCGCGAGGAAGACGAACTCCCCGTGGCTGTCGTTCTCGGGCACCGGATCGGCCCCGCGCTCATCGACGCAGCAGGGGACCTTGCCGTTGTCGAACACATGGGGGGCGTACCAGCGCAGATAGTCGGCCGACAGGTCGGCATGCCCCAGCCGGTTCAGCCCTTCGGCCATCATGGCCCCGTCGCGGATCCAGCTGCGGTTATAGCTGCGCGTCCCCGGCTGCAGGATCGGCCCCTGACGGGACATCAGCATATGGGCCAGCGAGGACTTCATCACCGCCTCCACGGGGCCGGCCTGCGGCGGCAGGATCAGGTCGAAGCGATCCAGCTTTTCGCGCCAGGCGGCGGCGACGCGCGTCCGGGCGGCCGCGAGAACCCCGGCGACGTCGGCGACCGGCCCCAGATCCGGGGTCGGTCCCGCCAGCCGGGCGACAAGGCCGAAGGTCCGGGTCTCGCCCGGCTGCAGGGTCACATCATACAGCAGGGCGCCGGCGGTCAGGGTCGTGCTGTCCGATTCCACATGCCGCCCGCCCGGATCGCGGCGCCGGACGGCGGCGGCCAGCAGGCTCTGAGGGTCCGCCCCGCTGGCGAACGTGCCCATGGCCACGCCGTCGGGCGCGGCGAGGCTGCTGATGCGGATGGCGTCGTTCAGCACGAGGGTCGAACCATTCCAGTCGATCTGCTCGATCGGCCCCACGCCGCCCGGCGTGGTCAGGAACTGCGTCGGCCCGTTGACCTGGAACGGCCGGGCCATCAGCGCCAGCGTCAGGGTGCGGGGCCGGTTCGAGGTGTTGGTCAGGACATACCGCCCGTAGAGCTGCGCCTGCTCCGGCGTCCCCTCGGCGAAGGCGGTCGTGACCAGGGTCCAGCCGTCTCCGGTCCATGTCACGGTCGGGATCGGCAGGTCGCCGTCCTGCAATGACTGGCTGATCCCGACATCGGCCCACGTCACCAGCCGCCCGTTGTCCAGCACGAACGGCTCGATCGACGGCCCGCCGCGGCGCAGTTCGATGGCGCCGTCCTCGCCCATCAGACCGCTCTCGCCGCCGCCGTCGACCCCGACCAGGGTCCAGTAGGGCTGTTCCCCGACGAAGCCGCGCGGATAGAGGCCGCGCCGGCTCTCGCCCGCCACGGCGCGCATGAAGGTCGTCGCCGTCTCGCCGAACGACAGGGGCTCGATCTCCAGCGCGTTCAGCGCATAGCCGGTCGCTCGCCGGGCGCCGGGCATCTGGCCCGCGCCGGCCTGGGTCGCATGGGCCGGGCCGTCGCCGGTCGGGGCCACCAGCTCCAGCCGCAGCCAGCGGGCCGAGGCCTCGGGCGTGCGCAGCCAGTCGACGCCGCCGTCGCCGTCGCTGACCTTCGCCAGCTCACGCCAGTCCTGCCGGTCCGAAGACGCCATCAGCCGGTAGCGCGACGCCGCCAGCCCCTCGGCCCAGCGCAGGGTCACGCCGCCGAACTCGCGCTCATAGCCGAGGTCCAGCGTCAGGCTCTGCGCGCCGGCCGCCCCCGTGCGCCAGCCGGTCCCGAGGTCGTCGTCTACCGCCCGGGCGGCGACGTTCAAGCCGTCCTCGCTGGTCGCGCTGGCCAGCGGACGCGGCGGGACCGAGGGCTCGGGCGGCAGCTCCCGCAGCTCCAGCTGGTCCACCTCGATCCAGCCTTTGCCGCCCTCGCCCGCCGTGACCACGAACTCGATCCGTTGGGCGCCGCGGAAGGTGTGGTCAGGGTTCGGTCCCCAGGCCCGGATGATCTGGCGCGCCTTGATGGTATAGCGGGTCCATTCGGCGTTGGCCTGAAATCCCCGGATCTGGCGCCAGTGGACGTTGTCGCCCGAGGCGTCGACGAATTTGATTTCCAGTGTGTTGGGCTGCATCTCGCCGCGCAGCCAGAAGCTGATCTCATAGTTGGCGGGGACGTCCAGAGCGATCGCGCGGGCGGCGAAGGCGTAGCCGGACCGGCCGTTGAAGTCGTAGTCCAGCCGCATGGCCCGACCGTCGTGGCCGGGCACGCCGATGATGGCCGAGGACACGTCTGTCGAGGCGTCGGCCGACCATGGAGTCAGGGTTTCGAAACTGTCGAGCGCGCGAGGAGACTGGGCCTGAGCGGCGGTCGCCAGCAGGGCGAACGCGCCCGAAAGAACGGCGAACACCCTCATCCCTTCACGCTGCCCGCGAGCATGCCGCGGATGTAGTAGCGCTGCAGGGCGAGGAACAGGATCAGGACGGGGGCCACGGTGATGACGGCGCCGGCCATCATCAGCTCGATGTCCTGCACATGCTCGCGCGACAGCGCCGCCAGCGCCACCGGCAGGGTGTAGTTGGACTGGTCCGTCAGGATGATCAGCGGCCACAGGAAGTCGTTCCAGCTGCCGAGGAAGACGAACAGGGCCAGGGTGACGATGATCGGCTGCAGCGTCGGCAGGACGATGCGCCGGAAGATCTGGCCTTCTGACGCGCCGTCGATGCGGGCCGCCTCCAGCATCTCGTCGGGGATGCTGAGCGAATACTGGCGCACCAGGAACAGGCCGAAGATCGAGGCCAGCCACGGCACAAGGGCGCCGGCGTAGGTGTTCACCAGCCCCATCGATTTCAGCATCAGGAAGAGCGGCAGGGTGCCGATCTGGGCCGGCACGACCAGCGCCCCGACCAGGATCTGGAACACCCGGTCCCTGCCCTTGAACGCCAGTTTGGCGAAGGCGTAGCCGGCCGGCACGGTGAACAGCAGCGCCAGCCCCGTGGCCAGCGACGCCAGGGCGAAGCTGTTCCACAGATAGCGGCCCATGCCCTGGGTCACGAACAGGTCGCGGTAATGCTGCAGCGTCCAGCTCTTCGGCAGGAGGGGCGGCGGGAAGGTCGCGGCCTCGCCCGTGGTCATGAAGCTGACCGACAGCATCCACAGCAGGGGGAACAGCACGATCAGGCCGATCAGGCCGACGGCGAGGTTGAGGGCGATCGCTCTGGCCTTCATGCCGCCACCCCCCTCTCACCGTCATCCTCGGGCTTGACCCGAGGATCGGATGTGGGCCCGCACGGCGCACGGCCGATGGCCCTCCAGGCCGTACGTTCACCCGACCACTGAGCACCGGACGGTCTGGTCCTCGGGTCAAGCCCGAGGATGACGGTCGGGATGACGGGGTGGGAGGCGCTCATTCGTACGCCCCCATCCGCTTCGCCACGGCCAGCTGCACCAGGGTCACGGCCAGGATGCACAGGAACAGGATGAAGGCCACGGCGCTGGCGGAGCCGAGGTTCCACCATTTGAAGCCCTCTTCGTACATGAAGTAGAGCACCGTCACGGTCGACTGGGCCGGCCCGCCCTGGGTCATCACATAGGGCTCGGCGAACAGCTGGAAGAAGCCGGCGACCGAAATGATCGACACCAGCAGCAGGGTCGGGGCGACGCCCGGCAGGGTGACGTGCTGGAACTGCTTCCACGGCCCGGCCCCGTCGATGCGCGCGGCCTCGTACAGATCGTCCGGCACGGTCTGAAGAACCGCGAGGAAGATCAGCATATTGTAGCCGAAGATCTTCCAGACGACGAACATCAGTATGGCGGGGATGGAGGTCGAGGGCTGGCCCAGCCAGTCGACGGCCGGCAGGCCGATGCTCTGGATGGCCCAGTTGATGACGCCGTACTTGGTGTGCAGCAGGTAGTTCCACAGCACCGCCGTGGCGACCAGGGTGGTGACATAGGGGGCGAAGAACATCACCCGCCAGATCGGCCGCCATTTGATCACCCGGGCGTTGAGGATGACCGCCGCCGCCAGCGAGGCGCCGATCGACACCGGCACCCCGATCAGGGCGAACAGGCCGGTGTTCCGCATCGCGCCCCAGAACAGCGGATTGCCCAGCAGCCGCTCATAGTTCTGCAGCCCCACGAAGCGGACATTGCCGATGTCGGCCAGGGCGTAGATGTCGAAATCGGTCAGGCTGAGCAGCAGGGCCGAGAAGACGGGGATGGCGAAGAAGACCGCGATCGCGATCAGGGCCGGAGCCACGAATCCCCAGGCCGCGCGCTCGCGGGAGCGGGGCGTGCCGGCCTTGCGCGGCGGCTTGGCGACGACGGCGGCGTCCATCGTCATGATCCTTCTCCCCTTGGGGGAGAAGGTGGCTCGCGAAGCGAGACGGATGAGGGGTATGGCTCAGCGGGCATGCCGGCGGCGGATGAGCATCGGGCCGACAGCCCCCTCATCCGGCCCTTCGGGCCACCTTCTCCCCCGAGGGGAGAAGGGAAACGCGGGCAATTCATATCGCCCTCCCCTGTTCGATCATCCAGCGGCGCTTTTCCAGCAGCCGGTCGGCGCGGCGGTCGATCTCGGCGGCGGCGGCGCGGGGGGTGAACTGGCCGCGCACCATGCGTTCGGCGACGATCTGCATCTCGGTGACGATCCGCTCCCACTCCGGCACCTTGGGCACGGCCTTCGCCCGCGACAGCTGGCCCTTGAAGGCGGCGACATAGCGATCGTTCGCCACCGCCGGCGCCGCCCAGGCGCTCTCGCGGGCCGGCAGGTCGCCGGTGATGGTGTTGAAGCGCGCCTGCACCGCCGGATCGGCCAGATAGCGCACCAATTTCCACGCCGCCTCCTGATGCGGCGACTGGCGATAGACGACCAGCGACGAGCCGCCCGGCGCCGAGGCTCCCGGTCCGCTCGGCCCCGGCACGCCCGAGGTCATCCACCGCGTCGTCGGCTTCAGCCGGTTTTTGAAGTCGCCGATGGTCCACGGCCCGGAGAAGTAGAAGCTGAAATAGCCGCGCTCGAACTCGGTCCAGACGTTGGAAATCTGCGTCGAGGAGGCGACCGGGGCCAAGCCCTCGTCGAACAGGCTCTTGTAGAATTCGAGGGCGGCGATGAAGGAGGCGCTGGAGAAATTGCCGCGCGTGTCGCGCTCGCGCAGCAGCGGCTCCTCGCCCTGCAGGCCGAAGGTCAGCAGCTGTTCGAACTCGTTGACCGGCAGCAGGACGGCGTAGTTCCCCGGCCCCGCCACCCGCTTGACCGCGTGCATCGCCGCCTTCCAGCTCTCCCAGGTCTGCGGCACGCCGTCGGGGAAGCCGGCCTGCTCCAGCAGATCGGCGCGATAGTAGATCAGCCGCGTGTCGACGTACCACGGCACGCCCACCACCTGCCCGCCGATCCGGTTGGTCTCCAGCACCGCCGGGAACTGGTCCGTCAGCAGATCCGAAGCGAAGGCCGGCAGGGCGCTGATCGCGCCGATGGCCGCCATCTCGGCCACCCAGGTGTTGCCGACCTGGCTGAGGTCCGGCAACGAGTCGCCGGCGTAGGAGGTCAGGAGTTTGGAATGGGCCGCCGTCCACGGCAGGGCCTGGACCTCGACCCTGATGTCCGGGTTCAGCCGCTCGAACTCGGGCAGGATCTGCGGGACATTGGTCGCCTCATTGCCCATGGCCCAGAAGCGCAGCCGGACGATCCCGTCGTTCCGTACGCCGCACCCGGCCACGCTGGCCGCCGCCGCTCCCGCGAGCAGGCCCAGGGCCGTGCGCCGATCGGGACGCAGCGCCGTCACAGCGCGCGCACCGCCGGGAGATTGAGCCAGCTTCCGGTGAAGCCGGCGCGTTTGAGACCCCGCACCAGATTGGGCTCCAGCCGCATCCGGCTCCAGACGGCCTCGGAGCGATGGTTCTCGATCTGGATGACGATCGGTCCCTGATCGATGCCCAGATAGTCGCCGTCGACCCAGCCGACGTCCGGCACGATGCGGCCGTGCTGCAGCCGCCCGTCGCGCTCCGTCAGGGTCGGGTTGAACGAGTCGAGGAAGCCGAACTCGGTGTAGATCCCCGCCCCGTAGCGCGCCTTCATCGCCTTCAGGGCCGCCGTCACCTCGACGGGCGCGAAGGGATAGGAGGCCATGGCCGCCGTCGGGGCGATGGTGCCGTCGTCGCGATCGCCGGGACCGCGGGCCGAATAGCTGAAGAACTGGCGCTCGCGGCCGTCGACGACCTGTCTGAAATCGCCCGGCCCGTCGCAGGCGGTCAGGCCCCAGACATCCGCCGAATAGCCGGCCCAGCCCATCGGGTTGTCGATGGCGTATTTGCGCTGCGCCTGCACCGCCCGGACGCTGTTGATGCGGTAGTCGAACTCTTCGCCGGTCTCGCGGATTTTCGCCCGGATCCACGGGTCGTAGAGGCCGCGGAAGTCGACGAACATATGGCTGTACTGATGGCCGAACAGCGGGGGGAAATGCAGGTGCGCCGGGCCCCAGCGGTCGGTCCAGCTCTGGTCGTAGACGCTGCACCATTCCTCCCAGACCGCGGCGGGAACCGGATGGGTGGGGCTGCCGATGGCCAGCAACAGCGTCAGCATGCCTTCGTTGTAGATGTGCCAGTCGGCCTCGATGAAGCCGGTCTCGGGGTGCCAGCCCATGGTGATCCGGTTCGGACGAACCACCGCCCAGTCCCACTCGATCCGCTCATAGACGGCCTGGGCCAGGCGACGGAGTTCGACCTCGTCGGCATGGCCGCCGTCGAACCAGCGGGCGGCGAACAGCATGCCCGCCACCAGCAGGGTGGTGTCCACGGTCGAAAGCTCGGTGCGGCCGAACCGGTGGCCCGTCTCCATGTCGAGGAAGTGGTAGAAGAAGCCCTTGTAGCCGGTCACGCCTGTCGCCTGCGGCCCCTGCGGCGCATCGTGGAAGAAGCGGATCGTGGTCAGGACGCGCTCGCGCGCCTCCTCGCGGCTCATCCAGCCGCGCTCGACGCCGATGGGCCAGCAGGTCAGGGCGAAGCCGACGGCCGCCACCGAGGAAAAGGATTCGGTCGGCCAGCGGTCGGGCGTCAGGCCGTTGGCCCGGTTGGTGACATGGGCGAACCAGTTGAAGGTGCGCTGTTGCAGCTCGTCGATCTCGGGATCGATCCGCGGCGCCTCCGGCCTGAAGTAATCCAGTCCCGCGCCGCCGCACCCGCCGACCGACAGGGCCGCGACTCCCGCGACCGTGGAGCCCATCAGAAACCGGCGGCGATCCATGGACTCCATCCTCATACGCAAACTCGACACAGTCAAAAAAACAGCCGCCCCCCGTCAGGACCGGGGGGCGGCCGCCAGGCTCAGGAGCCGTTAGAAGCTGTAACGCATGCCCAACTGGAAGGTGCGCGTCGGGAACAGCACGGTCGAAGGCTGCTCGAAGTTCGGATTGGGGCTCGCCGTAGAGCCCGTCCCGCCGTCGAAGCCGCTGAAGTTGTCGAAGTTGAAGACGTTGATGACGTCCAGATAGAGCGACAGTTCCGATCCGCTGAACACCGTGAAGTCCTTCGTCAGGCGGAGATCGAGGTTCCGGTAGGCGAAGGAGTTCGGGATGATGAAGTTATATTGCTGCGGGCGGCCGTGGTTCGGGCGGTAAACGAAGTTCGGGCCGCGTCCGTCGAACACGTCGAAAGGCGTGCCAGAGCCCAGCGTCAGGATGCCCGACAGCTGGAAGTCGAACGGCAGATCCACGATGCCGTTGGCGACGATGCGGTGACGCTCGTCATTGTCGGTCGGACGGACCGGCGAGCTCTCGATGCTGAAGCAGTCGAAGCAGAAGGCGTCCCGTCCGCCGTTCTGTTCAGCCTGCGACCAGGTGTAGGCGACGTTCAGGCCCCAGCCGGAGTCGGCCGTGTAGTTCTTGTCCAGCTTGACGTAGAGAGCCTTGAACTCACGGCTCTTGTTGTGGTCCGACACCAGATAGCTGCGATACGGGTTCGTGCCGCCCGGCGAGCAGAAGCCGCCGTTGTCGCCGAAGCCGCCGCCGTCGTTGCCGCGTGTGGGTTCGCGGCAGCGGTTCAGATAGGCCCAGGTGAACTCGTTTTCGGTCTTGCCGTAGGCGAGGGTGAACTCGCTCTGCCAGTCGCCGAAGCGCTGGCGAAGACCGAGGTTGAACTGGTCGGTCCGGGGCGGCTCGAAGTCGTTCGACAGCAGGAAGGCTTCGCCCTTGCCGGGGATGGTCGCCAGAACCGGATCCAGGCCGGCGGCGGTGCCGTACGAGGCCTGCCACAGGATCGGATCACCGGCGTCTCCCGGCAGATCGACGCCCGGACCGGGATCGCGGTCCTGGCCCGCCGGCCGGCCGGTGGTGCTGAAGAAGGCGTTCTTGCGGATGTCGAACGGCTTGACCAGTTCGTCGTACGAGAAGTTGAAGTTGACCCGGTCGTAGTACCGTCCCGCGCCGCCGAAGATCACCGTCGCCCGGTCCCCGAACACATCGTAAGAGAAGCCGATGCGGGGCTGGAAGGCGCCCGCGAACGGGTCGCGGTTGTTCCCGGTCGAGATGTAGTCGTCCCTGTTGAACCAGCTCGGCGCATAGCCCGCGGGCTTGCCGCCGTCGGTGGAGGCGATCCACTGGTCCAGGCCGGCGATGACGCTGGCCGGGGTCACATAGTCGTTGTTGTTGGCGTCGGTTTCATAGTCCCAGCGCAGGCCGAGGTTCAGCTCCAGCTGGTCGGTGATCCGCCAGTCGTCCTGGATGTACAGGCCGATGACGGTGTTATCGAGATCGACCTCGGGGAAGGCCTGGCCCAGTTCGACGCGGTACGGCACCGTGGTGCTGCCGCTCAGTTCCGGCCGACCGTCGACGTCGTAGTAGAAGTTCGGGTTGCGGCCGAACTGCTTGTTCACCTCATAGTTCTGGAGCGACACCTTGGCGCCCAGCTTGATGGTGTGGAAGCCGCTCATCTCGAGATCGTTGAACGTCAGATCGTTGCGGATCGTGATGGCGTTGTCGTGGATGTCCTGGGTGCTGTCGCGGCCGCCGAGATTGATGATGGCGGCGCCGCCGAAATAGTCGGGCTGGAAGCCGGGAAGGCCCGCATTGGTGTCGTTCTCGAACAGCCGATAGGTCGCGCCGGCGGCCGAGAAGTTGGCGGCGCCCGGATTGTAATTGTAGTCGCGATAGTCGATCGCGAACTCGTTCAGGAACGAGTCCGTCTGCCACTGGTAGCGAAGATTGCTGGTCAGGGTCGTCTGCTGGAGGTTGTTGGCGCGCTCGAACGAATCCGCGCCGCCGAAGTCACGCAGGTCGGATTCGTCGCGATAGGTGACGCTCCAGTCGAGCAGATGGCCTTCCATCGGCTGCCAGCTGAGCTTGCCGAAGAACAGGTCTTCCTCGAACGGCGCCGCGAAGGTGCCGATGTACTGGCCGAACTGGGTGACGAAGCGCGCGTCCTGACGGCCCAGGTTGACGGCGCGGGCGCGGTTTTCCTGCTTGTGCTCATAGGTGCCGAAGAAGTGCAGCGTGTCCTGGATGATCGGACCGCCGAGGGCGAAGCCGTACTGCTGGACCTCGAGGTCGGCCTTCGGGTCGCCGCGACGCTCGGAGAAGGTGTCCTGGGCGATGTATTCCTGGTCGCGATAGGTGGCGAAGACCTCGCCGTGGAACTCGTTCGTGCCGGACCGGGTGACGGCGGTGATGATCGCCGACGAGGCCTGCTCATACTCGGCCTTGAAGTTCTGGCTGACGACCCGGAACTCCTGGATCCCGGCCTGGGGGAACGGGTTCCCGCGGCTGTCGTCCTGGCCGATGATGCCGCCGGCGATGATGTTGGACTTCAGGCTGGCGCCGTCGATGAAGGCGTTGACCGATTCCGCGCGCTGGCCGCCGGCGGTGATGGTCTGCTCGTTCTCGTCCTGCGACAGGCGAACGCCCGGCGCCAGGGCCGCGAAATTGAGGAAGTTGCGGTTGATCTGCGGCAGGGTGTTGATCTGCTGGGTCGTGACGTTGGTCGCGTTCTCCGGCGTGCGCACCTCGGCCAGACGGCGGCCGGTGACGACCACATCGCCCAGCTCGGTAGCGTCGCTGTCGGCGGCGATGACCGCCGCCCCGACGGCCAGATCCAGATCGCCGACCTGGCCGACGCCGATCGTGACGACGTCCGACGCGGTTTCGCCCTCCGTCGTGGTCACCGTGACCTCATAGGTGCCGGGGCGCAGACCCGACAGCACATAGCCGCCGTTGGCGTTGGCGGTGGAGCGGGTGGTGAAGCCCGACGCGGTGTCGCGCGCGACGACCGTGGCCCCCGCCTCGGCGACGCCGTCGTCCGTGACCGAGCCGCGGATCGTCGAAGTGGTCACCTGGGCCGAAACCCCGCCGGCGCACGCCAGCGAGACGGCCAGGGCGAGAGCGGAGGCCGCCCCCATGTACTGAATGGACTTGCGGGTCATCAGGAATTCTCCCCCTTCAGAGATGGCGTGTCGGCGTCGGCGCGAAGACGCCCGCCGGATTTGGTGATGTCGGATGTCGCCGGTTGGCTTGACGGGCGTACGACCAGCTCGGGCCGGACGACCTCGCATGCGGTGTCGGCGACGGCTTCGCCCGCTGCGTTGATCATGCGGACGAGGCGCTCGAGCGCGCCGCGTCCGGTTTCTGCAATCTGGATCCTGAGGGTCGTCAGGGCGGGCCGGACCAGGCTGGCGATCGGCACGTCGTCGAAGCCGACGATGGCCACGTCCTCGGGCACGCGCAGGCCCGCGTCCTGGAGCGCCAGCATGGCTCCGACGGCCATGTTGTCGTTGCCGGCGAAGACCGCATCGGGGCGGGTCTGGCTCGCGGCCAGCGCCACGCCGGCGTCATGACCCGAGGCCTGGGTGAAGGCGCCCTCGACCACGGTCGTCGGCAGGCCCGCCCTGGCCATGGCCTCGAGATAGCCCGCCAGCCGGGCCTCGGCCTCGAGGTTGCCGGTCGGGCCCGAGATATGGGCGATGCGCCGGCGGCCCGTGGCGATCAGATGCTCGACGGCCTGAATCGCGCCGCCATGATTGTCGACAACGATCGAGGCGCGGTTGTCGTCCGCCCCGCCGTTCATCAGCAGGATGGGCGTGCGGCCCGCGAGGCCGGCGGCCAGGTTGGCGGCGTCCAGATGGGGCGACAGCACGATCAGGCCGTCGACCCGGCCGCGCATCGAACGGATCGCGGCCGAGGCCTCCTCCGCGTCGTCGTGCGAGCTGGAAACGATCAGGTGATAGCCGAGCGAGCGGGCGGCGACGTCCATGCCGCGGATCAGTTCCGAGAAGAACTCGCCGTACAGGTCCGGCAGGATGACGCCGATGGTCTGGCTCCTGCTGGTCGACAGGCTGCGGGCGCCCGAATGCGGCACGTACTGCAGCGCCTTGGCGGCCTCGAGCACCTTGTTGCGGGTCGCTTCGGTCACGGGGCCGGCGCCGTTGAGGACGCGCGAAACCGAGGCCACGGACACATCCGCCCGCTCCGCGACATCGCGAATCGTGGCGGCCTTCACGCCGCGGTCTCCACGCAGATTTGTCGGGGCGCCGTCGGCGTCAAGCGTCATCCTCCCTGTGTTTCCACCGGTGCCGGCCCGCTTGTGCGGGTCCGTCCGGAAAATCTCTGTAACCGATTACATGACACACTAGTAATACGCCCCGCAAGTGCCCTAGTTTGGACACACCGAGGTTGTGTCGGCAGGGCTACACAGGTACCGACCGTCGCCAATCCGTCCTTCCAGTTCGCGTCCCAGCTCGCCGAGGCTCCTTCAGATGACTTCAGAAAACACAGGCAACTATCGGTTTCCCGAAGGTTTTCTGTGGGGCGCAGCGACGGCCGCCTATCAGATCGAGGGCTCGTCCATGGCCGACGGCGCGGGGGCGTCGATCTGGGACCGGTTCAGCCACACCCCCGGCATGATGCTGAACGGCGACACCGGCGACGTGGCCTGCGACCATTACAACCGCTGGCGCGAGGACATCGACCTGATGACCCGCCTGAACCTGCAGGCCTACCGGTTTTCGGTGAGCTGGAGTCGGGTCATGCCGGAGGGCCGCGGGGCCATCAATCCGAAGGGGCTCGACTTCTACGACAAGCTCGTCGACGGCCTGCTGGAAAAGGGCATCGAGCCGCTGTGCACCCTTTATCACTGGGACCTGCCGGCGGCGCTGGACGATCGCGGCGGCTGGCTGAACCCCGACATCGCCGACTGGTTCGCCGACTACGGCCAGGTCCTGTTCGAGAAATTCAAGGGCCGGGTGAAGACCTGGGGCACGATCAACGAGCCCTGGGTCATCGTCGACGGCGGCTATCTGCACGGCGCCCTGGCCCCCGGCCACAAGTCGGCCTTCGAGGCCATGATCGCCGGCCACAACGTGCTGCGCGCCCACGGCGCCGCGGTGAAGCGCTTCCGTGAAGTCGGCGAAGGCCAGATCGGCATCGTCCTCAACATCGAGCCCAAATATCCCGCGTCGGACAAGCCCGAGGACGAGGCCGCCCGCAAGCGCGCCGAGGCCCAGATGAACCGCTGGTTCCTCGACCCGCTGATGGGCCGCGGCTATCCGGAGGAGCTGAAGGACGTCTATGGCGAGGCGTACCGCGAGTTCCCGCAGGAAGACTTCGACCTGATCGCCCAGCCGACCGACTGGATGGGGCTGAACTGGTACACCCGCTCGGTGCCCGAGAACGCACCCGACGCCTGGCCGACCCGTTCGCGCCCGGTGAAACAGATCCAGCACGCCCACACCGAGACCGGCTGGGAGGTCTATCCCCCGGCCCTCACCGACACCCTGGTCTGGCTGCACGAACAGACCAACGGCCTGCCGTTGATGGTCACCGAGAACGGCTCGGCCTGGTACGATCCGCCCCACGCCATCGACGGCCGCATCCAGGATCCGATGCGGGTCGACTATCTGAAGAACCACCTCAAGGCCCTGCACGACGCCATCGGCAAGGGCGTCGACATCCGCGGCTACATGGCCTGGTCGCTGCTCGACAATCTGGAATGGTCGCTGGGCTATTCCAAGCGGTTCGGCATCACACACGTGAACTTCCTGACCCAGGAACGGACCATCAAGGATTCCGGCCTGCTGTACGCCGAGGTCATCCGGACCCACGGCGCGGTGCTGGATACGCTGTAGCCACACCCCTCTCCCTCCCCTTCATGGGGAGGGTCGATCGCGCAGCGATCGGGGTGGGGAATTGCAGCGGCAAGCCCGGACGGTGGAATGTCCGCACTTCCCCACCCGGGCTCGGCTTCGCCTCGCCGTCCCTCCCCACTTCGGGGGAGGGAGAAAGCCGCGCTTCACCTCACCCGGGCGTAATAGGCTTCGATCAGGTCCAGCCGGTCGGCGAACGGGATCGCCTTCGCCACCGGACCGTCGTTGGTGAACTCCAGCAGCCGGTCGCGTTCGGCGCCGAACCCGGGCCAGATGGGAAGCCCCTCCCCGTTCGGATCGCCCCGGGTCGCGAATCGGGTCCAGTAGTCCGCCATGGCCCTGGCCGCGCGGTCGTCCCGCTCGCCCATCGGACGCCCGACCGTGTGCAGATTGTCGAACACATAGGGCCGCTCGGAGGCATGGGTCGCGCCGCCGCTGGGCTCGGGGTTGGAATCCGGCACGACGTCGAAGCGGTACAGATACGTCGGATGCCCGTTCCGGGCGTGCAGCCGCGCCAGGTGGCGGGCGGGCTCGTTGAAGGCCAGGTCGCTGACCACATGGGCGCGATAGCCGTCCTCCCCGCCATAGGCCGCGTAGAGATCGACCCGTTCCTGCGACGTCAGGGCGTCGTCGATGGCGCCATAGGGGCTGATCTCCTGCGGCCGGATCCACCAGAACTCGGCGCTGTTCGTGCCGATGATCAGCGGGACCGGCGCCTCGCGGCCGGCGGCGAAGGCGGCTTCGACATCCTCGGTGACCAGCTGGCCGTCGACGACCAGATTGTCGCCGCCGTAGAAGTTCGGCGCGGGGTTCAGCAGGGCCTCGGCGGGCAGGGCGCGAAGGGCCTCCGCCGTCGTCGCGCCGACCGTCCGGGCGAAGGCCGCGCCGCGGTCCCGCAGCGACGGACCGCCGATGGCCGAAGGCGCGTCCAGCGGAACGCCTGAGTCGCGGCCCAGACCGGACTGCACGACCGCCCGGTGGAACAGGCCGCGCGCCTCGGGCGAGATCATCAGCCGGGTCACCGCCGCCCCGCCGGCCGATTCGCCGAAGACGGTGACGTTCCCGGCGTCCCCGCCGAAGGCCGCCGCATTGTCGCGCACCCATTTCAGGGCGGCGACGATGTCCATCATCCCGTAGTTGGCCGCCGGCTCACCCTGCTCGCGCTCCGCCGCCAGCGCCGGATGATCGAAAAAGCCCAATCGCCCCAGCCGGTAGTTGATCGTCACCACCACCACGCCGCGCCTGGCCAGATTCGTCCCGTCGTACAGCGCCGCCGTGCCCGAGCCGTTGTTGAACCCGCCGCCGTGGATCCAGACCATCACCGGCCGAGGCCCGGCCCGGTCCGCCGGCGTCCAGACGTTCAGCGTCAGACAGTCCTCGCTCATCGGCAGGGGCCCCACACCCGGATCGCCGCCCGACGGGGGCTGGATGCAGATCGCCCCGACCTGTCCGGCGTCGCGGGGCCCGCGCCACGACGCGGCGGGATGGGGCCTCCGCCAGCGCAGCGGGCCCACCGGCGGCGCGGCGTAGGGGACGCCCTTGAAACTGACGACCGTTCCGTCCCGCCGGCCGACCAGCTCGCCCTGTTCGACCGCGACGCGAGGGTTGGACGGCCCGGCCTCCGATGGAGTCATGATCAGAACCGCCGCGACGAAAATTGAAGCCAGAACCATGGCCGGACACTAGCGCGGGCGGGAGCGATGTCTCAAATAACGACTCTGCTCCGGGCTCGCGATGGGGTGAACCGATTGCGGTTCACGGCGTTATGGCCGGACCGGGGTGGAGTTGACTTGAAGCAGCTGGCGAAATCGGGCGACCTGGCGGTCGATCTGGCGGGCGCATTCGACGCCTCGCCGAATCCGTATGTCCTGCTGACGCCCGACTTGCGGATCGCGGGCGCGAACCAGGCCTACCTGGACGTCACGAACAGCACGCGGGACGCCATCATCGGCCAGCCCCTGTTCGCCGCCTTCGACTCCGGGCCGGGCGACGAAGCGCCGCAAAACGTGCGGCAGGTCCAGGCCTCGCTGGAAAAGGCGCGCGACACGCGTCAGCGCGACCACCTCGCCCTGGTGCGCTTTTCCATTCCGCGCGCGACGCCGGCCGGCGAACCGGTCCTGGAGGAACGGTACTGGAGCGCCACCCACACGCCGATCCTGAACGCCGAGGGCGAGGTGATCTGGCTGCTGCAGCACACCACCGACATCACCGAGCTGGAACGGCTGCGCCAGAGCACCGCCGCGACTCACGGCGCGGCCTCCTCCACCGCCCTGGACGCGATGATCGGGGGCAACGTCCTGGAGCGGGCGCGCATCGTCCAGGAGGACAACCTCCGCCTGGCCAGCGAGCGCAACCGGCTCGTCGACATGTTCATGCAGTCGCCCGGGTTCGTCGCCGTCCTGTCGGGACCGACCCATGTGTTCCAGTTCTACAACGAGGCCTATCGCCGTCTGACCGGCCATCGCGACCTGGAGGGGCTCGCGACCGCGCAGGCCCTGCCCGAGGTGGTCGACCAGGGCTTTATCGACCTGCTGGACAGCGTCTTCGAGACCGGGGAGCCGGTCCATGGCCAGGCCAGTCTGGTCAAGCTTCAGCGCTCGCCGGGAGAGGCGCCCGAGGACGCCTATGTCGACTTTGTCTATCAGCCCATCCGCGACGTTGACGGACGGATCGTCGGCGTCTTCGTCCAGGGCCATGACGTCACCGACGTGGTCAAGGCGGCCGAACGCCAGAAGCTGATGATCGACGAGCTGAACCACCGGGTGAAGAACACCCTGGCCACCGTCCAGTCGATCGCCATGCAGACGGCGCGGTCCCATCCCGACCCCCGCACCTTCGCCGAGAGCTTCCAGGCTCGTCTGATGGCCCTGTCCCATACCCACGACCTGCTGACGCGCAGCCATTGGGAGGGCGCCGATCTGGGCGCCGTTCTGGCCCATGAGACCGAGGCCCATGGGCCCCACCGTATGACCCTGGTCGGCCCGCCCGTGGCTCTGGACCCCGCCGCGGCCCTGTCGTTCGGCATGATCATCCACGAGCTCGCCACCAACGCCGCCAAATACGGGGCCCTGTCGGCGCCCGAGGGCCGGGTGCTGGTGGACTGGGCCGTCTCGGATCAGCTCAACCCGGTCCTGACCCTGACGTGGCGCGAGGTCGGCGGCCCGCCGGCCACGCCTCCGGAGCGCAAGGGTTTCGGCAGTCGGCTGATTGAACGAAACGTGCGCCATGATCTGGCGGGCGAGGTCAAACTCGACTACGCAAGCAGCGGTTTCAGCGCGGAAATATCGGCGCCGCTGGATCGGGGGAGACGTTCATGACCCAAGCCTTGTCGGATCGCCGCGTTCTGATCGTCGAAGACGAGTCGCTGGTCGCCATGCTGCTGGAAACCATCCTCGAGGACATGGGCTGCACGCCCGTCGGCCCGGCGTCCACCGTGGACGAGGGTCTTGAAATGGCCACGGGCGCCGAGTCGCTCGACGCCGCCCTGCTGGACGTCAACGTCTCGGGCCGGCTGGTCTTCCCGGTCGCCGACGCGCTCAAGGCCCGCGGCGTGCCGTTCGTCTTCTCGACCGGCTATGGCGAGGGCGGCCTGCCAGAGGAATGGCGCGGCCAGGCCACGATCCAGAAGCCCTTCACCGAGGCCGCCGTCCGCGACGCCCTGATGAAGGCGATGGGGATTGAGCAAGCCTGATCAGGATCGAGGGCGAGTAACCCCCCGGGACCTTCCTCGCGCCTGGCCCTCGCCCCTACCGCCCCAGATCCTTCAGCACCGCCCGCGCCGCATTGTGACCGGGCGCGCCCGTGACTCCGCCGCCGGGGTGGGCGCCCGATCCGCACAGATAGAGACCCGGCACCGGCATCCGGTGATCGGCATGGCCCAGCACCGGTCGGGCGCTGAACAGCTGGTCCAGGCTCAGCCGGCCGTGGAAGATGTCGCCGCCGACCAGGCCGAAGCGCCGCTCCAGGTCGCGCGGTCCCAGCGCCAGCCGGCCGACCACCGACGCCTTGAAGCCCGGGGCATGGCGGTCGACCGTGTCGATCATCAGATCGGCCACCGTGTCGCGGTGCTCGTCCGCCAGATCGGGCGAGACGTGCTGGCAGAACAGGCTGGCGACGTGCTGTCCGGGCGGCGCCAGGCTGTCGTCCAGGGTCGAGGGGATCAGCATCTCGACGATCGGTTTCGACGACCAGCCGTTCAGCCGCGCCTCGGCATGGGCCCGGTCCATGTATCCCAGCGTCGGAGCGATGATGACGCCGGCGGTCAGGTGGTCGCCCCGCCCCGGCAGCGCCGCGAAGTCGGGCAGTTCCGACAGCGCCACGTTCATGCGGAAGGTGCCCGAGCCCGACTGGTAGTTGCCGATCCGCTCCCGGAAGTCAGCGGGCACGACCGCGTCGTCCACGAACCGCTCGAACAGCAGGCGCGGGTGCAGGTTCGACACCACCGCCCGAGCCCGGACCACGTCCCCGGCCTCGGTCACCGCGCCGGCCGCGCGGCCCTTCCCGGTCAGGACGGAGGCGATCGGCGTATCGAGCCGCACGTCGACCCCGACCTCGGCGCAGGCTGCGGCCATGGCCTGGGTGATCGCCCCCATGCCGCCGATGGCGTGGCCCCAGACGCCCTTGCGCCCGTTCACCTCGCCGAAGACATGGTGCAGCAGCACATAGGCCGAGCCCGGCGTATACGGACTGGCGTAGTTGCCGACGACGCTGTCGAAGCCGAACAGGGCCTTGATCGGATCGCTCTCGAACCAGCCGTCCAGCCAGTCGCCGGCCGACTTGGCGAACAGGTCCAGCAGGTCGCGCCGGCCTTGCGTATCCAGTCCCGCCGCCTGCCGGCCCAGCGACGCCCCCTTCAGCAGTTCCGGCAGCATGGCCATCCAGCCGCCCTCCACCATGTTGGGCGGAGCCTTCAGGATCCAGTCGCGCAGCACCGAGGCCACGACCTCCAGCCGCGCCTCATAGTCGGGCAGCCGTTCCGCGTCGCGGACCGAAAACTTCGCCAGCTCTCCCTGCGTCCGCCCCTCGCCCGCGAGGAAATAGCGGCCGTCGTCGAAGGGCAGGAAGTTGGAGACCTTGCGCTCGACCACCCTCAGTCCGTGCCGGGCCAGCTCCAGATCGGCGATAATCTTCGGGTTCAGCAGGCTGACGGTGTAGCTGGCGGTCGAGTTGCGGAAACCGGGATGGAATTCCTCGGTCACCGCCGCCCCGCCGACCACATGCCGCCGCTCCAGCACCGTCACCTTCAACCCGGCCCTGGCCAGATAGAAGGCGCACACCAGGCCGTTGTGGCCCCCGCCCAGAATGACGACGTCGGTTTGGGTGGTGGTCATGAGGCCTCCGCTGCGCGTCCCTCCTAGAAGCTATCGCCACCTCCGGGCAAGCGCCCGGCGGCGTCTGCACCGGACCTGCACGGGGTCTGCGCGGATACTCCCCGGCGGGCGCAACCGGGGTGGACGCCGCGCGCCGACAAGCGGGACCGAAAGGGAGGCCCCATGCTTCACACCCCCGTCCTGTCCCGCTCGTCCTTCCGGCTTAAGCTTGGTCTGGCCATCGCCCTCGTGGCCCTGGCCGACCTCTTCTTCGTCTGGCATGAGCCGGGATCGACCGTGGGCCTGTTCGCCCTCGCCTGGCTCGGGGCGCTGGTCGTGGCGCGGCCCGGCCTGTTGCGGGAGTGGCGCGCCCTCGCCGCCGTCGTCGCCGCCGTCGCCCTTGCCCTGGTCATGGTCGACCGGCCCGGCCCGCTGGCCTGGGGGCTGTTCGGCCTCGCGACGGCCGTGGCCGTGCTGTCCGCCCGGGTCCGCTCCGGCGAGCCGGCCTGGGCCTGGGGCCAGAGGCTGGTGGTTATGGGCGTGGCGGGCCTCGTCGGCCCGTTGCTCGACCTGTTCCGGCCCTCACAGTTCAGGCGGCGGCGGCGCACGGGGCTCTCCGCGGTCGCCATCCTGGGTCTGCTGGTCATGCCGGTCGTTGGCGGCGCGATCTTCCTCGCCCTGTTCGCGGCCGCCAACCCGCTGATCTCGGACTTCTTCGCCGGACTGACGGGACCGACCCTGTCAGCCGAAGGCTTTGCCCGGGCCATGCTCTGGGGTGTCGTCGCCGTCATGGTCTGGGGCGCGCTGCGCCCCCGCTGGCGGCGCCGGCTGATCGCCCTGCCGACACGCGGCGCGGCGCGGCCGTCGCCCGCCCTGACCACCTCCATCACCTGGTCCCTGGTCGTCTTCAACGCCGTCTTCGCCCTGCAGAACGGCCTCGACATCGCCTTCCTGTGGAGCGGCGCGCCCCTGCCCGGCGACATGGGCCTGGCCGACTACGCCCACCGCGGCGCCTACCCCCTGATCGTCACCGCCCTGCTGGCCGGCCTGTTCGTGCTGGTCGCCCTGCAGCCGGGCTCGGACACGGCCCGGCGCCCGCTGGTGCGCGGGCTGGTGGTGGTCTGGGTGGCCCAGAACATCGTCCTGGTCGCCTCCAGCCTGCTGCGCACCGCCGACTATATCGAGGCCTACGCCCTGACCCGCTTCCGCATCGCCGCCATGGTGTGGATGGCGCTGGTCGCCGTCGGCCTGCTGCTGATCTGCTGGCGCATGCTGCGCGACCGGTCAGCCCACTGGCTGATCAACGCCAATGTCGGCGTCAGTCTGGGCGTGCTGGCCGTGATCAGCGTGATCGACCTCGGCGGCGTCGCCGCGGCCTGGAATGTGCGCCATGCCCGCGAGGTCGGCGGCCGCGGGGTCGAACTGGACCTCGGCTATCTGCGCGGCCTCGGCGCCCCGGCCCTGGTCTCGCTGGTCGAGCTGGAACAGGCCACCGACGATCCCGGACTGCGCGACCGTGTGGCCGCCGTCCGTCTCGAAGTCATGGCCAATGTCCGCCGCAGCCAGAGCGAATGGCGCGGCTGGACGTGGCGCGACCAGCGACGACTGGATCGGGTCGATCGGCTCACGAGGGGCCGCCCGCTGTCGCCACCCCGGCCCGGCCCGCGATACTGGGACGGACGCCTTCGCCCGCCGCCGCCGCCGCCCGCGCCCGCCGCGGTCCTGCCCCCTTCGGCCTGGCCCGCGCCTGAACCGTTGACCTCGCCGGCGGGAGGCTGAACATGGCGATCATGCAATGCACCGTCCTGGTGGTCGACGACGACCCGCACATCCGCGACCTCCTGACCTTCGCCCTGCAGAAGGCCGGACTGGCCACCCGCGAGGCCGCCGACGGCGAGGCGGCCTTGGCCGAGATCGCCCTGCGCGCGCCGGATCTGGTGATCCTCGACATCAACATGCCGCGCATGGACGGGATCGAGACCTGCCGCCGCATCCGCGCCCGGGGCGACCTGCCCATCCTGTTCCTGTCCTCGCGCGACGACGAGATCGACCGGGTCCTCGGCATGGAGCTGGGAGCGGACGACTATGTCGTCAAACCCTTCAGCCCGCGCGAGGTGGTGGCCCGGGTCGCGGCCATCCTGCGCCGCGCGGCCCGCACCCCGCCGCCGCCGACCGCCGGCCATTTCGCCTGGGGCCGGCTCAGCCTCGACGCCGACGGCTGGCGGGCCCGCTGGCAGGATGTCGAGGTGCCGCTGACGGTGACCGAGTTCAGCATCGTCCGGGTCCTGGCCGACGCGCCGCGCCGGGTCTTCACCCGCGACGCCATCATCGACCGCGTGCACGGCCCCGGCTTCGCCATGACCGACCGGACCATCGACAGCCACGTCCGCAACCTGCGCGCCAAATTCGCCTCGGCCGGCGGGGCCGATGTGATCGAGACCCGGGCCGGCGTCGGCTATCAGCTCGGCCCCTGCCTCGGCGCGGCGGGGTGATCGCACGGTTCCGCGCCTTCGTCCGCTCGCACTGGCCGGCGCTGCGGCTGCGCACCATCCTGCTCTCGGTGCTGATGTTCGCCGCCATCCTTCCGGGGCTGAGCGCCATCTTCCTGCGCGTCTACGAGAACACCCTGGTGCGTCAGACCGAGGCCGAACTGATCACCCAGGCTGCGGCCCTGTCGGCGGTGGCCGAGACCGACTGGCCGGGCGTGGTCGTCGTCCCCTTCGATCCCGCCGACCGCCGCGCGCCCGGATATTACCGGCCCGAGGCGGCGACCATCGACCTGGGCTCGACGCCGATCCTGCCCGCCCGGCCGCCCGCGCGCAGCGCCGCCGCCCCGCCCGACCCGGACGCCCTGGCCGTCGCGGCCCGGCTTGATCCAATCATGGAGCGGACCAGCCGGACGACCCTGGCCTCCATCCTCTTCCTCGACCGCCGGGGCGTGGTGATCCGCGGCCACGACCGCGGCGGCGCGCTCGGCGACCTGGCGGAGGTGCGCGCCGCCTTGGCCGGCGAGGCCCGCACCGTCCTGCGGCGCAACGACGCCTATCGCCCCCGCTACTCGATGGAATGGCTCAGCCGCGCCTCGGGCCTGCGCATCCACCACGCCCGGCCGGTGATCGTGGACGGTCAGGTGCGCGGCGTGATCCTGACCTCACGTTCGCCCCGGGCCCTGTTCCGCGGCATCTACCAGGACCGGATCAAGATCGGCCTCGGGGTCGTCGGCACCCTGGGCCTGATCGCCTTCCTCGCCGTCCTGGTCGCCCGGGGCATCGCCGGCCCGATCGAGGCCCTCAGCCGCGCCGCCCGCGCCGTCGCCACCGGGGGCGGGCCGCTGCCGCCCACCCCGGCCACCGCCGCCGTCGAGATCCGCACCCTCTACGAGGATTTCGGCCGCATGGCCGAGGCCGTCGATCGCCGCTCCCGCTATCTGCGCGACTTCGCCGCCGCCGTCAGCCACGAGTTCAAGACCCCGCTGGCGGGCATCCAGGGCGCGGTCGAACTGCTGCAGGACCATGACGACATGGAGCCCGGGCAACGCCGACGCTTCCTCGACAACATCGCCGCCGACGGCCGCCGCCTCTCGGCCCTGGTCACCCGCCTGCTCGACCTCGCCCGCGCCGACATGGCCCGGCCCGAGGCCGGCCTCTCGGTCGATCCCCGCCCGCCGGTGATGAAGGCCGTGGACGCCCGCTCGGACCGGCTGGCCATCACCGTCCGCCTGCCGGCGGATGCGCCGCGCGTCGCCGTGCCCGCCTCGACCGTGGAGATGGTCCTTTCGACCCTGCTGGAGAACAGCCGCCAGGCCGGTGCGGCCTCGGTCGTCGTCGAGGCGAAGCCCGTCGGGGACCGGCTGGTGCTGACCGTCTCCGACGATGGCCCGGGCGTCACGCCGGCGGACGCCGGCCGGGTCTTCGAGCCCTTCTTCACCACCCGCAGGGGCGAGGGCGGGGCCGGCCTCGGCCTGTCCATCGCCCGCGCCCTGCTGGCCGCCAGCCAGGCGACCCTCGACCTGGTCCCTTCGGCGGCCGGCGCGACATTCGAACTGGCCCTGCCGCTGGCGGAGGGTACGACGACCTGACGCCCGCCCGCCGCGCGAAGCGAAGACCTGGAAGGGCGAAAGCCGGGAGTCATCCCCGTCCGCGATACGTCGGCACGCCCTGGTCCGGCAGCCACAGGCCTTCCGGCGCCGCGCCCGTCTGCCAGAAGACGTCGATCGGAATGCCGCCCCGGGGATACCAGTAGCCGCCGATCCGCAGCCATTTCGGCTGCAGCAGGTCGGCGATCTTCTTGCCGATGGCCACCGTGCAGTCCTCGTGGAAGGCGCCGTGGTTGCGGAAGGCGGTCAGATACAGCTTCAGCGACTTGCTCTCGACCAGCCAGTCGCCCGGCGCATAGTCGATGACGATATGGGCGAAGTCCGGCTGGCCCGTCACCGGGCACAGGCTGGTGAACTCCGGCGCCGTGAAGCGCGTCAGATAAAGCGCATCCGCGTGCGGATTGGGCACCCGCTCGAGCTCGGCCGTTTCCGGCGAGGTGGGCTGGACGGTGTGCTGGCCGAGCTGGTGCAGGCCGGAGGTGTCTGTTGTCATGGGCGGGGTTTAGCGGCTCGCGGCCGCGCCGTCATTCAGGGATTAGGGATGAGGGATGAGGGATGAGAGAGCAATCCGCTACTCGCTGACGTTCAGCGCGGGGTGGGCCGCGCAGCCCTCCTGATCCCAAGCCCCTAATCCCTAATCCCTCATCCCTCATCCCTCATCCCTCATCCTCCATTTGCCTTCCCCCGCGACAGCCCGCTATCCGTAGCGAAAGACAACTCGGGGAAACGCCATGGCCATTCCGGCATCGCTGCAAAAGGGTCTCAAGCTGCCGGTCATCGCGGCGCCGATGTTCCTGGTCTCCGGACCGGATCTGGTGGTCGAGGCCTGCAACGCCGGCGTCATCGGCACCTTCCCCTCGCTGAACCAGCGCACCACCGAGGGCTATCGGGACTGGATCCACGAGATCAAGTCCCGCCTCAACGACGACGCCGCCCCCTGGGGCGTCAATCACATCGTCCATCCGACCAATCCGAGGTTGATGGCCGACATGATGGTGACGGTCGAGGAGAAGGCGCCGCTGGTCATCACCTCGCTCGGCGCGGTGCGCGACGTGGTCGAGGCGGTGCACGGCTACGGCGGCGTGGTCTTCCACGACATCGCCAACGTCCGCCACGCCCGCAAGGCGGCCCAGGCCGGGGTCGACGGCCTAATCCTGGTGGCCAACGGCGCCGGCGGTCACGCGGGCGTGGTCAATCCGTTCGCCCTGGTCGAGGAGGTTCGGTCCTTCTACGACGGGACCATCATCCTGTCCGGCTGCCTCTCGACCGGTTCGGACGTCGCCGCCGCCCTGATGATGGGCGCCGACTTCGCCTATATGGGCACCCGCTTCATCTCCACGACCGAGTCCATGGCCCAGGCCGAGTACAAGCAGATGATCGTCGAGGCCGGAGCCAGCGACATCACCTACACCCCCGCCGTCTCGGGCATCCCGGCCAATTTCCTGACGCCGTCGCTGGTCGCCAACGGCATCGATCCGAAATCCCTGCCGGAACACAAGCTCGACATGGGCGAGGAAGCGCGGGCCTGGAAGACGGTCTGGTCGGCCGGCCAGGGCTCCGGCGGCGTGCATGACGTTCTGCCCACGGCGCAGCTTGTTCGTCGGCTGACGGACGAATTTTCGGAAGCCTGTAACAAATTCGACAAGAAGCGGCTCTAGACCCCGCCTCGTTCACACGAGGCCAAATCATGCTCCGCATCCTGACGACCGTCGCTGTTGCGGCGACCGCCGCCTTGGCTTTCGCCGGTTCCGCCGCCGCCCAGGACGCCGCTCCGGCGGCCGGCAGCTGGTCCTTCGCCTTCGGCGCCGCGACCGACAACCGCTCCAAGGACGCCTCCAAGTCCGACGGCGAGGCCTTCGTCTGGGGTCAGGCGGAATGGGAGAATGCGTCGGGCCTGTTCTATGCCGCCACCGGGTTCGAGACGATCAAGAGCTCGATCGGCTCCGAACTGGAGCTGGAAGCCGGCGCCGGCCTGCGCCCCGAGGTCGCCGGCTTCGATCTGGACCTGAACGCGACTTACAAGCAGCAGGTCGACGCTGATCCGGGTACGGACGACAACGCCTGGGAGTTCACCGCCGACGTCAAACGCTCGATCGGCCCCGCCAGCGGCCGGCTCCGCCTGCAGCATTCGCCCGACGGCACGGGCTCGACCAAAGCCTGGACCTGGTATGAAGCCCGCCTCGGCTGGGCCTTCACCGAAAAGCTGGAAGCGACCGCCTCCATCGGCCGTCGCGAACAGGACAACAGTGTGGACTACACGGGCTGGAACGCCGGTTTCACCTACGCCCTGAGCCGGAATCTGGAAGCCGAGCTCCGCTATCACGCGACCGACGCCGACGTTTCGGGCGAGCAGTACGCCGACGCCCTGGTCGCCGGGATCAGCATCGCTTTCTGAAGCCTCGCTTTCTGTGGCGAAGCTCCTATTTAAGGGCGATGACCAACCATCGTCCCACGACCCTCGAACGCGCCTACCAGCTGGCGCGTGAAGGCGGCTGCCGCACCGTCGGCGACATCAAGACCGCGCTTCAGGCCGAGGGCTTCGAGCGCATCCAGGATTCCCTGTACGGCCCGACCCTGACCGCCGCCCTGCGCAAGCTGTGCCAGGAGCATTATGTGCCGACGCCCGAGGGCGAGGCGACTGAGCAGCCCACCACTTGATTTTGCCGCGCTGACCGGTCAAAAGCGTTTTGTCGATCTCTCTGCGAAACGCCACCCTCTGCTTTCGCACTGAGGTCTAGCCGCTCCTTTCAGACCCGACAGGCCGCAGGGGCTCTTCCCTGGGGCCAACGCTAACGGAGGTCCTGAAAATGGCTACCGGCACTGTTAAATGGTTCAACTCCACCAAGGGCTACGGCTTCATCCAGCCTGACGACGGCGGCAAGGACGTGTTCGTCCACATCTCGGCCGTCGAGCAGGCGGGCCTGCGCGGCCTCGATGAAAACCAGAAGGTTTCCTACGAAATCGAGCGCGACAAGCGTTCGGGCAAGGAATCGGCTGGCCAGCTGAAGACCGAAGGCTGAGGTCTCGCGTCGGCCCCGGCCGATGCATGATTTCGACGGCGGCGAGGGCGAGAGCCTTCGCCGCCGTTTTCGTTTCGCGCCTACGGTGCGACCTGGCCGGCGGATGCGCCGCGTGGCCAGATGCCGCGTCCGGCATCCGTCCGGCGCCCGACGTCGTCTCTGGGGCGAGCCGTATCGACGGCCGCTCAGGAGAGACGCCATGACACAGACCTTCACCCGCACCGCTCTGATCGCCGCCCTGGCCGCCGGCGCCCTCGCCGCCGCCGGCTGTTCCTCGATGGACAGCATGGGATCCATGAACGCCGGCGCCGACACCCCGGCCACGGTCATGGTCGGCGGCGCCGCCATGTATCCGACGAAGACCATCGTCGAGAACGCGGTCAACTCGCGCGACCACACCACCCTGGTGGCCGCCGTCACCGCCGCCGGACTGGTCCCCACCCTGTCCGGCCCGGGCCCCTTCACCGTCTTCGCCCCGACCAACGCCGCCTTCGCCAAGCTGCCGGCCGGCACGGTCGACACCCTCGTCCAGCCGGCCAACAAGGCGACCCTGACGAAAATCCTCACCTATCACGTGGTCCCGGGCCGGGTCAGCGCCTCGGACCTGATGGCGCAGATCCGCGCCGACGGCGGCCAGGCCCGTCTGACCACCGTCGAGGGCGGCGTACTGACGGCCTCGATGCGCGGAAACGCCGTCATCCTGACCGACGAAACGGGCGGCGTCGCCACGGTCACCCAGGCTGACGTCTTCCAGTCGAACGGCGTCATCCACGTCACCGACACCGTCTCCATGCCGAACTGACGAAAGCGAGGCGGAGCCTGCCCCGGCGGGCTCCGCCCTCCCTGCCCGGAATCACGGCGCTTGCTATTGGGCCGGAAAGCGCCCATCTGAGGCTACGTCGATCTCTTGCGAAACGCTGCTGCCCCTTTGCATCGCGCACCGAGGTCCAAAGCCGATCCATTCAGACCCGACAGGCCGATCCGGAACCTCTTCCGGCGGTCAACGCCTAACGGAGGTCTCAAAATGGCTACCGGCACTGTAAAATGGTATAACTCCACCAAGGGCTATGGTTTCATCGCCCCCGACGACGGCGGCAAGGACGTTTTCGTCCACGCCTCGGCCGTTGAAACGTCCGACCTGGGCACGCTCAACGAAAATCAGAAGATTTCCTACGAAGTCGAACGCGACTCGCGTTCGGGCAAGGAATCGGCCGGTCGCCTCAAGGCTGCCGAATAGTTTCCGACAAGCGACCCTGCCGGGGGTAATCCCCGGCTGACGGAAGGGCCGGCCGCCGAACAGGCGCCGGCCCGACTGCTTTTCAAATCCAGGAGACTTCGATGACCCCGCTTGCCGACATGATCCCGACCATGAGCGACCCGGACCTGAAGGCCCTGCGCCTGAACGCCCTGCGCCTGTCCGCCTCGACCACCGCCTCGCTGACCCAGATCGCCTCGGCCACCGACGTGGTCCCGCTGATCGACGCCGAGATCGCGAAACGCGCCGCCGACAAGACCACCGCCGTCAAGAAGCCCCGCGCCCCGGCCAAGAAGAAGGTCGTCCCCGCCACCGGCCACCAGACCGCCCTGCCGGACTCCAAGGCCGCCTGAGCCCATCGCCCACCCCCACCGTCATCCTCGGGCTTGACCCGAGGATCCGACGTGGGGCCGCGCCCCGGACGACGGCCCGCGAGACGGGCCGGCCTCCGAAGCGACTACCCCAGCGCCTGATCCAGATCCGCGATCAGGTCCTCGACCTCCTCCACGCCGACCGACAGCCGGATCAGGTTGTCGGTCACGCCGCCCGCCTCGCGCAGCTCCTTCGGCACCGAGGCGTGGGTCATGATGGCCGGGTGATTGACCAGGCTTTCGACGCCGCCCAGCGACTCCGCCAGGGTGAAGACCCGGACCCGCTCCAGCACCCGTTTGGTCCGCTCCAGATCGCCGTCGATCAGGACGGTGACCATGCCGCCGTACTGGCCGTTCATCTGGCGTGACGCCAGGGCGTGCTGCGGGTGGCTGATCAGCCCCGGATAGATGACCTTCGCCACCCCTTTCCGGTCTTCCAGCCAGCGCGCCACGGCCATGGCGTTCTCGTTGTGGGCCTTCATGCGCAGGCCCAGGGTCTTCAGGCCCCGGTTGGCCAGGAAGGCGTCGAACGGCCCCATGACACCGCCGACCGAGTTCTGCAGAAACTTGATCTCCTTCGCCAGGTCCGGGTTCGCCGTCACCAGCGCCCCGCCGATGATGTCCGAGTGGCCGTTCAGGTATTTGGTCGCCGAATGCATGACCACGTCGGCGCCCAGCTTCAGCGGCTGCTGGCTCCAGGGCGTGGCGAAGGTGTTGTCGACGATCAGCAGCAGGCCATGGGCTTTCGCGATCCGCGACAGTCCCTCGATGTCGGCCAGCTTCATCAGCGGATTGGTCGGCGTCTCGGCCCAGATCAGTTTCGTCTTCGGCGTGATGGCGGCCTCGACCTTCGCCAGATCGCTGAGGTCGACATAGGCGAAGTCCAGCCCCATCGACCGCCGCCGCACCCGCTCGAACAGCCGCCACGAGCCGCCGTACAGGTCGTCGCCCGTGACGATGTGCGAACCGGCGTCCAGCAGCTCCAGCGCCGTCGAGGTCGCGGCCATGCCGCTGGCGAAGCCGAACCCGTGGGTCCCGCCCTCCAGATCGGCCAGACAGGCCTCGAACGCCTCGCGCGTCGGGTTCTTGCCCCGGGCGTACTCATAGCCCTTGTTCACCCCCGGGCTTTCCTGGGCATAGGTCGAGGTGGCGTAGATCGGCGTCATCACCGCGCCCGTGGTCGGGTCCGGCCGCTGGCCGGCGTGGATGGCGCGGGTCGAGAACCCCTGGCTGTTCTTCAGCTTGGTCATGGTCTGTCCTTGGGCGGGGCGGCGGATGCGCCGGATGAAAGGCCGGCGGCGGGGACTGTGTCCGTCCGTTTCGGGCGGCAGGAACAGATGGCCGGGACGGGCCGACAGTTCAACCCGTCGGAGCGCCGGGGGCCGCCGGGGACCGCTCGCGCCGCGCCTCGACGAAGGCCCGCGTCAGCGCCATGACCGAGCACCAGGCCGGCAGGTCATACTGATGCCCGTCGAAGTCGAGCGCCTGAACCTCGACCGCCGCGCCGGCCGCCCGCAGACTGTCGGCCAGGTCCAGGGTCGCGCGGACGGGCACGGCCTCGTCGCTCCGGGCGTGGAGCAGGAGAAACGACAGGTCGCGGCCGCCCAGCGGCTCGTCGACCCGCCCGCCCCCGGCCACGATCACCGCGGAACGGATATTTCCATCCGACGCAGCCGCATCGACCGCGACGCCCGCGCCGCGCGAGTACCCCCACAGGGCCACATGGCCGGGAGAGACCCCGGGCTCGGCGGCCAGGCGCCGGGCCGCGTCCAACGCCGTCTCACGCCAGGCCCGGGCGTTGACCGTGCGCCGGCGGGGGTCCGGCGCGGCGGCGTCGAAATAGGCCGGCAGGATAACCCGGTAGCCCCGCGACGCCAGCTGGATGGCGTGGGCGTCGAACAGGATGGCGTTCATCTCGAACCCCGTGCCGCCGTGCAGCATCACGACTCCCGCTCCGTTGACCTCGCCGCGCGGGGTGTAGAGGTAGGCCCGCACCGGGCGGCCCCGGCTCCGGAAGGTGATCAGTTCGCGCGACGCCCGCACCGCCACGTCGTCCGCGCAACCGGGAACGCCGACCTGAGCGGCTTGCGGGGCCTGCGCTATAGCGGCCGACCCGCCCGCGAGCCCCAGAACCGTGGCCGTGGCCAGGCTCGCGGCGAGCAGGTTCAGGCGGTCGCGGCGGCGCATGGGCGGCTCACCCGGCGGGCGTCGTCGGGACCGGCGGCGCGCCCTCGACCAGCAGGTTCGCGTCCAGGAAGCCTCGCGTCAGCCGGAACGCCTCGCACCAGGCCGCGGGATTCAGGTCGTGCTGGCCGGAATCCAGCATCTGAATGTCGACGGTCGCGCCTCGCAGGCGGAGGTTGGCCGCCAGGCTGCGCATCGAGCTGGGGCTGACCGCCGTATCGGCGCGCCCGTGCATCAACAGCACCGGCATTTCGCGCCGCCCGCGCGAGGGCTCGCTCCAGATATCCGTGCCGGTTTCCAGACCGATGGCGACAGCCGCGGGGGCGTCCGGAACCACTGAGCCGTCGGTGGCCAGGAAGCCGCCGTAGGAATAGCCCCACAACGCGACCCGCCGCGGATCGACGTTCGGCTGGCCTCCGACGAAGCGCACCGCGTCCGCCCCGACCCGGGCCCAGGCGGCCATGTCCACGCCCGTCCGTCGCGCACGGAAGGGGCGGGCGTCAAAATAGTTCGCGACCAGCACGACATAGCCGCGCGACGCCAGCTGGATGGCGTGAGGGTCAAAGCGTTGGGCATCGCCCCCGAACCCCAGTGCGCCGGGCAGCAGCACGACGGCGGCTCCGTTATGGTAGCGCGGCTTGTAGATGAGGGCGTGGATGGCGTGGCCGTCACTGGTGAATTCGATCAACTCGCGCGTCGCATTCTGGCGCACATCCTCCGGGCACCCCGTCGCGGACGGCGCCGCGGGTGCGGCTTGCGGCGGAGTATGGGCGGAGGCGGGCGCGGCGAGCAAAAGCAGGCTGGCGGCGGCGAGGCCAAGGGTCGGCAGGCGTGTCATCGATCGTCTCGACTGCAAAGGAAGTCCGGCCCTCAGTCAGTCCTACAAATTCGCCGCCGTCCAGACGATTCGCCACGAATCCGCCACACTATGAACGCGCCGGCGCCACGAGCGCGTCAGTTTGGCGAAGCGACCTAGCGGTTCAGGCTCAGGTGATTGATCAGATCTGTCCGGGTGATCAGACCCACGAACCGCTCGCCGTCCAGCACGATCGCCACGCGATCCCGGTCGAACAGCGGGATCAGGGCGTCCAGGCTCTCCCCGACCTGCACCGTGTCGAGGTCGCGGGTCATCACCGTGCCGACGGGCTTTTTGAACCGTTCCTGGCGCGTGATCTCGTCGGTGTTCATCACATGCACGATGTCGCTCTCGTCCAGAATCCCGACCAGCCGGCCGTCCTGGATGATCGGCAGCTGTGAGACGTCGGCGCCGCGCATCCGCTTGAAGGCGGTGTCCAGGGTGTCGTCCGGACCCGCGACGACCACGTCGCCCTTCTCGTATTTGCGCGAGATCAGGTCGGACAGGTCGCCGTGCAGGGGCTGGTCGCCCAGCCCCTGATCGGCCAGCCAGGCGTCATTGTAGACCTTGGACAGATATTTGGCCCCGGTGTCGCAGACGAAGGTCACGACCCGCTTCGGCTCGGTCTGTTCGCGGCACCAGCGCAGGGCCGTCGCGATCAGGGTGCCTGACGACGAGCCGGCCAGAATGCCCTCCTTGAGCAGCAGCTCCCGCACGGTGGCGATCGCCTCGGCGTCGGGAATGGAATAGGCCTTGTCGATCAGCTCCATCTTCGCGGTGTCGGGCACGAAATTCTGGCCGATGCCTTCGACCGTATAGCTGCCCTCCGGTCCCGGCACGCCCTCATTTACGATCCCGGCCAGGGTCGAGCCGACCGGATCGGCGAGGAGGATCTCGGCCTTCGATCCCACGCTCTTCAGATACTGGGCGATGCCGGTGATGGTGCCGCCCGAGCCGATGCCGGCCGCGAAGGCGTCGATGTCGCCGCCCATCTGCTCCCAGATCTCCGGCCCGGTGGTCTGGAAATGGGCCAGGGAGTTGGCGTCATTGGCGAACTGGTTGACGTAGAAGCCGCCCGGGATCTGCTGCGCCAGCCGCTCGGCCATGTCGGTGTAGTATTCGGGATGCCCGTGCGGCACGTCCGAACGCGTCAGGCGAACATCGGCGCCCATGGCCCTGAGATGCTGGATCTTTTCCTTGGACATCTTGTCCGGAATGACCAGCAGCACCTTATAGCCCTTGGCCTGACCCACCAGGGTCAGCGCCAGACCGGTGTTGCCGGCCGTCGCCTCGACGATGGTCCCGCCGGGTTTCAGAAACCCCTCCGCCTCCGCCGCCGCGATCATCGACAGGGCGATGCGGTCCTTGATCGACCCGCCCGGGTTCTGGGCTTCCAGCTTGAGGAACAGACGGCAGGGTCCGGTGTCGATCTTCGTCACCTCCACCATCGGCGTCTTGCCGATCAGGTCCAGCAACGAGCCGGTCGGACCGGACAGGACGGGCTTGGCGGCCAACGACATTCAATCACTCCAGAAGGTTCGCGCCGGAAGCTAGGCGCAGCCCCTGCCCATCACAAGCCGCGCAAGATTTCGCCTCCGAAGAGGCCCTTCGTGCGGTATCAAGGATACAAATGAGCAAATCACCCCGCCGGCCCGTCGCCGGACTCCCCGACGAAGCCACGCTGATCGCCTTCCTCCGCGAAGCCGGAACAGCCGAAAAAACCGATATCGCCCGCCACTTCGGCCTGAAGGGCGGCGAGCGCCGCGCCCTGCGCGAAATGATCCGCGCCCTTGAGGACGCCGGAAAGTTGGGCAAACGCGGCCGCAAGGGCTTGTCGGAGGTCGGCGCCCTGCCCCCCGTCGGCGTCGCCGACGTGGTCGAGCGCGACCTCGACGGCGAACTCTACGTCCGTCTGGTCGAGGCCTCGGCGGACGCCCCGCGCGCGCTGCTGGTCCCCGACAACGGCGGCAAGACCGGCCCCGCCCCCGGCATGGGCGACCGGGTCCTGGTCAAATTCGCCCGCGGCGAGGACGGCTGGGAAGCGCGGCTGATCAAGAAGCTCGACGCCGGCGCCAACAAGGTGCTGGGCGTCATCCGCAAGTCCAACAAGGAGGTCCGGGTCGAACCCGTCGACCGCAAGTCGAAGGACGTTCTGATCGTCCCCCACGCCCAGGCCGAGGGCCTGCGCGACGGCGACCTCGTGCTGGCCGCCATCGAAAAGGGCGACCAGCGCTACGGCCCCAAACGCGGCAAGATCCTCGAGAAGATCGGCCATGAGGGGGACGCCCGCGCCGCCTCCCTGATCGCCATCGCCGCCCACAACGTGCCGATGGGCTTCTCCGAGGCCGTCGAGAAGGAGGCCGAGGATCAGGAGCTGCCCTCGCTGAAGGGCCGCGAGGACCTGCGCGACCTGCCCCTTATCACCATCGACCCCGCCGACGCCCGCGACCACGACGACGCCGTCTATGCGATGCGCGACGAGGACCCGAAGAACGCCGACGGCTGGGTCGTCTGGGTCGCCATCGCCGACGTCGCCGCCTACGTCCGGCCCAACACCAACCTCGACCGGGAGGCGCGCGAGAAGGGCAACTCCACCTACTTCCCCGACCGCGTCGAGCCGATGCTGCCCGAGCGGCTGTCGAACGGCCTGTGCAGTCTCAAGCAGGGCGAGAACCGCGCCTGCATGGCCGTGCGCATGGTCTTCGACCGGGACGGCCGGAAGACGGGACACAAGTTCGTCCGCGGCCTGATGCGGTCGCAGGCCAAGCTCAGCTACGAACAGGCCCAGTCGGCCATCGACGGCCAGACCGACGACACCACCGGCCCGATCATGGAGGCCATCCTCTATCCGCTGTGGAACGCCTACCGGACCATGCTCAAGGGCCGGATGAAGCGCAGCCCGCTGGCCATCGAAAGCCCCGAGCGGCGCATCCGCATGAACGACCAGGGCCAGATCATCTCGATCGAGCCCCGCGTCAGCCTCGAGGCCCACAGGCTGATCGAGGAGATGATGATCCAGGCCAACGTCTGCGCCGCCGAAACCCTGGAGCAGAAGAAGACGCCCCTGCTGTACCGCGTCCATGACGCCCCCAGCCAGGAGAAGCTGTTCAACCTGGCCGACTTCCTCCACACCATCGGCAAGCCGTGGACCAAGGGCGAGCCGGCCACGACCAAACGGTTCAACAAGCTGCTGGACGAGACGCGCGGGGGGGACCACGCCGAGGTCGTCAACGAAGTGGTCCTGCGCAGCCAGATGCAGGCCATCTATTCGGCCGAGAACGTCGGCCACTTCGGCCTGAACCTCGATCGCTACGCCCACTTCACCTCGCCGATCCGGCGCTATTCGGACCTGATCGTCCATCGCGGCCTGATCCGGGCGCTGGGGCTGGGCCCAAAGGGGAACCATGACGGGCTGACCGACCGCGAGGTCGTCGAACTGCCTGCCATCGCCGAACAGGTCACCATGACCGAGCGCCGCTCCATGGCCGCCGAGCGCGCCGCCATGGACCGCTACATGGCCGCCTTCCTGCAGGAGCGCGTGGGGGCGACCTTCCCCGGCCGCATCACCGGCGTGACCCGCTTCGGCCTGTTCGTCCGGCTGCACGAAACCGGCGCCGACGGTCTGGTGCCCGTCTCGTCGCTGGGCGGCGAATATTTCCACCACGACGAGAAGCAGCACGCCCTGATCGGCGAACGCTCCGGCCAGCGCTGGACCCTGGGCCGCACGGTCGAGGTCCGGCTGAAGGAGGCCACGCCCATCACCGGCGGTCTGGTCTTCGAAATGCTGTCCGAGCCCGCCGCCCGCGATCCCAATGCGCCCGCCGCCCGTCTGGGCGTGCGCGGTCGCGGTCCCGGCGGCGGCGACTTCCCCAAGCGCGGCGACAAGCGTCCGGGCGGACCCAAGCCGCCCAAGGGCGGCCGGCCCTCCGGCGGGCTGAAAGGCGTGCGCAAGGGCAAGCGGCGCTAGCCGCCCAGCCCGCGCCCCTGGGTCAGGGCGAAGGCGACCCAGACCACGGCCGCCAGCAGGACCACGCCCCGACGCCGGCCGATCGGAGCATACGTCGCATCGTCGACGGCCCGACCGCGGATCATCAGCAGCGGCAGCGAGGCCGCGCCGATCTCGAGGAAGGCATCCCTCAGATTCGGCCCCGGGCCTCCGCGATAGAACAGGGCGGCGGCGGCGGTCGCCGCCGTAGCCGCGAGCCAGGCGATCCGCCCCAGCCGGCGCGCCCCCTCGGCGCCCGCCAGCGACGACAGGCTCCGATTGGCGAAGACCACGGCCGCCAGCCAGAGCGCCAGTCCCGCGGCTGCCCCCACGCCGCGGACCAGCATACTCGGCGGGCCGACCAGATAGCTCCAGGCGAAGTAGAGATCGCCCTCCGCCAGCAGCATGGCCTTCATCAGATAACCACCCTCCCAGAAGGCGACGAAGGCGGCGACCAGGATCAGGAACAACTTCAGGCCAGGCCGTCGGGAGCCGACGATGCCGCTGGTCAGAAAGGCCGCCAGCCCGACGACCAGATTGAACAGCGGGCCGCCGAGGTCGATCAGGTCCGATGGCGTGTCGCACCGGAACAGGGACGAGGTCAGCAGCGTCACCTGCCCGCCGATCGCCAGACAGACCCCGCCATGGCCAATGGCCTCATGGCTGACGGTCACGGTCAGCGCGGCCAGGACCGCGATCGCGGCGATCGTCAGGGCGTCGCCCTTCCGGGGTCCGACGGTCTGTTTCATCGTTCGCATCCCCCGCTGACGACCGGGCCCGAAGGTCATGCTATGCCGCCCCGGTGCGAACACCAGAAATCTTTGACGCCGCCCAGGATCTGTCAGACGCCCCGCGCACCGGCGGCCGCCAGACGCCGAAGGACGCCGCCACCCTGATCCTGACCCGGGTCCGCAAGGGCGCGCCCGAGGTGCTGATGGGCCGCCGCGCCCCCGGCCATGTCTTCATGGCGGCCAAATGGGTGTTTCCCGGCGGCCGCATCGACCGCTCCGACTTCGCGGCGGCCTCGGCCACCCACCTGCCGGGCGTCGAGATGGCCCGCCTGACCCGCGAGATGGCGGCCCGCCGCGCCCGCGCCCTGGCCCTGACCGCCGTGCGCGAGACCTTCGAGGAGGTCGGCCTGCTGCTGGCCGAGCCCGCGCCCGTCGCCTCGGTCGCCGGCCCGTGGCGAGAGTTCCGCGCCATCGGCGCCCTGCCCGACCTCGCCGCCCTGTCCTACGTCGCCCGCGCCATCACCCCGCCGGGCCGCAGCCGCCGCTTCGACGCCCGCTTCTTCATGGCCGACGCCAGGGCCCTGCTTCACCCCGAACCCACCGCCGGCTCGGGCGAACTCGACGAGATCGCCTGGCTCCCGCTGGAACAGGCCCGGGCCGTCGACCTGCCCGCCATCACCCGCTTCGTCCTGGGCGAGGTGTCGGAGCGGCTGGCGCATCCCGCCCGCCCCCTGCCCTTCGTCCGCATGGTGCGCGGACGGCACGTCGTCGAGCATCAGGACTAGGGGTCGATCGGTGAGTTCGCTCTCTTGCCCCGCGAGAGCTGGTTCATCACAAAGGACACAAAGGAGGCCACAAAGGGCACAACGGGTCCTGAGAGGATGAAAGATTCGAACGCAGACGGCGTGAGAGGTGTCGGGTTATGCGGCGAAGCCGCAATCTCATCCCCTGCGACCGTGAACACCGGCCCGAAAGGTCCCTCGGTCCCGTCGTGTTCTTCGTGGCCTCCTTTGTGTCCTTTGTGATGAACCTCTTCCCGCCGCCCCTGCCGGCTGAACGCCTGCCGAATTCTCTAGGCGCCCGCCTTCGCGGCCGGTCTCGCGTGGCAAGTCGCCAGCCACCGCGCCAGATGGGTCAGTTCCTCCGGCGGCCGGTATTTGATCAGCCGGGCGAAATCCAGGCCGACCACGGCGACGATGTCGGCGATGGTGAACCGGTCCTCGGCGAGGAACTCGTGGTCCGCCAGACGACGGTCCAGGGTCTTCATGAATTTCTCGGCCGCCGCCCGGTTGTAGTCGGCCAGCTGGGGCATCTGCGCCGCCTCCAGCGCGGCCAGGGCCGGATGGGAATGGCGGACGGTCAGCATGATCGGATTGGCCAGATAGAATTCGCACCGGCGGGTCCACATCTCGATCACCGCCTGTTCCCGCGCATCGACGCCGAACAGGTTGGGCTCGGGATACAGGGCCTCCAGATAGCGGCCGATGGCGATGGATTCCGAAATCACGGTCCCGTCGTCCAGCTCCAGCGCGGGCACATGGGGCACGCCCACGCGCGACCGGTATTCGGGCGTCTTGTGCTCGCCGACCATGATGTCGATCTCGACCAGCTCGACGTCCTCGATGCCCTTCTCGGCCATGACCCAGCGCACCCGGCGGGGATTGGGGGCGCGGTGCGAGGTATAGAGCTTCATGCGTCTGGTCTCCGGCGTCAGCGGAATATGGCGGCGGGCATCGCGCCCACAACCGCGGCCGTCATCAATGTGGCGAGGAAGCCGGCGAACAGCCCCTTCCACACCAGGCCCAGCACCTCTTCGCGCCGCTCGGGCATCAGCACGCTGAGGCCCGTCACGGTGATGCCGACCGAGCCGATATTGGCGAAGCCGCACAGGGCGTAGGTCATCAGCATCCGCGTCCGTTCGCTCATCTCGCCGGCCGGGACCTTGCCCAGCTCGATGAAGGCGACGAATTCGGTCAGGGTCAGCTTGACCCCCAGCAGCCAGCCCGCCTTGCCCGCCTCGGACCACTCCACGCCGGTCAGCCAGGCCACCGGCATGAACAGCCAGCCCAGCAGCCGTTCGACCGTCACCGGGCCGTCGAACAGCCAGAAGCCGCTCAGCATGATGTTGACCAGGGCCACCAGGGCCACGAACACGATCAGCACCGCCGAGATGTTCAGCACCACCATCAGCCCGTCCGCCGTGCCCTTGACGATGGCGTCGATGGCGCTGTCGTATTTGAGGGCGGAGTTGTAGTCGGCGACCGCGCCCCCCTGTCCCGGCGTCTCCGGGATCATGATCCGGGCCAGCAGCACGCCCGCCGGCGCGGACACGATCGAGGCCACCAGCACATGGCCCGCCGCGTTCGACATCACGGGCCCCAGGATGGAGGCGTAGGCCACCATGGTCGAGCCCGCGACCGTCGCCAGCCCGACCACCATCATCAGGAACAGTTCGGACCGGGTCAGCTTGTCCAGATAAGCCCGGATCACGATCGGGCTCTCGATCATGCCGAGGAAGATGTTGGCCGCCACCGCCAGCGCCGAGGCGCCGCCCAGCCCCATGGTGCGCTGGAACAGGAAGCCGAAGCCGTGGGTGATCCACTTCAGGATCTTCCAGTGCCACAGCAGGGCCGACAGGGCCGAGATCACCAGGATCAGCGGCAGGACCTGGAAGGCGAAGGTGAACAGGGCGGGCTGGTTGGTCACCGCATAGGGCTGATCGCCCCCGGCCAGATAGCCGAACACGAACTGCGTGCCCCGCTGCGTCGCCGCGTTCAGGCCGTCGACCGCGCCGGTGACCGCCGCCAGCACATTCTGCGAGCCCGGGATGGCGAACAGCGCCAGCACCAGCGCCGCCTGCACCGCCACCGCCCCCAGCGTCAGCCGCCACGGAAACGCCCGCCGGTTCTCGGACAGGGCCCAGCACGCCGCGACGATGACGACGAGCCCGAGCAGGCTCTGGAGATTCAGCAGGCTGAACATGGACGACAATCCCCGCCGACTCCCCGCCGACCCGGCCCTGTTGAACGCCAGGCGGCCGCGTCTGGCAAGCCGCTGTCTGGCTGCGATGTGGTCAAGCTTCCGCCGCGAACGGGGCGCGCACTCACGCTGCCGTGATCAGCACGGAGCGGGAGACGCGAGATGCGCACGAGACTGATGACCGTCGCTGGCCTGGCTCTGACGGCCGCGACGGCGGGCTGCGGTCAGGCTGGCCATGAGGTGGCCAACAGCAACCAGTCCGTCGATATGGAGCTTGCCGTTCCGAGCGAGGCTGCGGCGGCGGCTGACGCGGCTCCCGCCGCCCCCATGGCGGCCCGGCCGCCCGCGGCTGCCGCGACCGCGTCCGCAAACGCTTCACCTCCCCCCGCGGCCGTTCAGGCCGCCAGCATCGCCTATGTCTATCGCTATGGACTGGAGCTGCCGGTCGACCGCGCGCCCGCGTTGATGAGCCGACACGAGCAGGCCTGCGTAGCCGCCGGGCCAGCCGTCTGTCAGGTCATCGGGTCGGAATCCAACCGCTACGGCCGAGACCAGCTGACAGCGCAGCTCGAGATTCGCGCCACCCCCGGCTTCATCACAACCTTCCGGGCGCGTCTGGCGGGCGACGCCGAGGCCGCCGGCGGCCGGGTGGCCATGGCCGCGACGGACAGCGAAGACCTGACCCGCGCGCTCGTCGACACCGAGGCCCGGCTGCGGGCGCTGACGACCCTGCGCGACCGGCTGGAACAGCTTCTCGCCACCCGAAGCGCCCCGCTGGAACAGTTGCTGGCGACCGAGCGTGAACTGGCGCGTGTGCAGGGTGAATTAGACGCCAGCCGCTCGACGCTTGAGGTGATGCGCACCCGCGTGGCGACCTCGCGCCTGATCATCAGCTACACCGCCGAGGGCCAGCTGGCGCCCGACAGCGCCTTCCGTCCCGTGACCGACGCCCTCGACAGCGCCCTGGCTGTCTTCATGAGCGTGGTCGGGGCCCTGATCCTGTTCCTGGCCGGGGTCTTGCCGCTGCTGATCCTGGTCGTCCCGCTGGCCTGGCTGGGTCTGCGCTGGCGTCGACGCATCCGCGCTGAGCGGTTGGCGGCGAAGCGGACGCGGGAGGCCGAAACGGGCGGTGGCGAGGACTAGAGCCGCCGCACCAGCCGGCCGTAGTCTTCCATCAGGCCCAGGCTGAGGGCGGCGGGGGTGAAGCGGTATTCGCCGATCTCGCTCACCGGCGTCACCTCGGCCGCGGTGCCGGTGACGAAGCATTCGGTGAAGGTCGCCAGCTCCTCGGGCCGGATGTGGCGCACGACCACCTCGATCCCCTTGGCCTTGGCCATCTCGATGATGGTCTGACGGGTGATGCCGTCCAGGATGGCGTCGACCGGCGGGGTGTGCAGCACGCCGTCCTGGACGAAGAAGACATTGGCCCCCGTCGCCTCGGCGACATAGCCGCGCCAGTCCAGCATCATGGCGTCGGCGTAGCCGCGCTTCTCGGCCGCCGTCTTGGACATGGTGCAGATCATGTACAGGCCCGCCGCCTTGGCCGCCGACGGGGCGGTCATCGGGTCGGGGCGGCGCCATTTGGCCCACTCCATGCGGATGCCCTTCGCCTTGGTCTCGGCGTCGAAATAGCTCGGCCATTCCCAGACGGCGATGGCGACGTGGGTCTTGTTGTGCAGGGTCGAGACGCTGACCTGTTCCGGTCCGCGATAGGCGACCGGGCGGACATAGCAGTCGGACAGCCCCATCTTCTCGCAGGTCGCCTTGCAGGCGGCGTCGATCTCGGCCACGCTGTACGGAAGGTCGAAATCCAGCAGGTTTGCAGAACGCTTCAGGCGTTCGCTATGCGGGGTCAGCTTGAAGATTTCGCCGCCATACATACGCTCCCCCTCGAACACCGACGAGCCGTAGTGGAGGGCATGGGTCAAAACGTGCGTTTTCGCTTCCCGCCAGGGCACGAAATCGCCGTCCATCCAGATCCAGCCGTCACGATCGTCGAAAGGAACGAAGGCCATTGAATAACGTCTCCCGCGAAGATCACCGGGTTAGAGCCCCCCGAACCGCTCAGGTCAACGCCTGGACCACCGCCGGGGTCGCATCCGCATGAGCGACGTGCGTTCCAATGGCCGCTCCGGCCCGATCGCCGGCCCCGGCGCCGGCCGCCACCTGCTGGTCGTGGATGACGACGACCGCATCCGCGAGCTGCTGAAGGAATTCCTCGCCCGCGAGGGCTACCGCGTCACCGGCGCCGCCCACGCGGCGGCGGCGAAGCGGATGATGGAGCTGATCGAGTTCGACCTCGTGGTGCTGGACGTGATGATGCCGGGCGAGAGCGGCTTCGACCTCACCACCTGGGTGCGGTCCAAGGCCGAGACCTCGAAGACGCCCGTCCTGCTGCTGACCGCGCGCGGCGATCCCGACGACCGGATCGAGGGCCTGTCGCGCGGCGCCGACGACTATATGTCCAAGCCGTTCGACCCGCGGGAGCTGGCCCTGCGCGTCGACGCCATCCTGCGCCGCACCGGCGGCAAGCCCCTGACCCCGCGCGAGATCAAGCTCGGGCCGGCGGTGTTCGACATGGAGCGGCTGGAGCTGTCCCGGGACGGCAAACCCCAGCGCCTGACCGAGGCCGAGGCCCAGTTGCTGAAGACCCTCGCCATCCACGCCCATTCGGCGGTCGAACGCATGAGCCTGTCGCCCGACACCGCCGACATCACCGGCCGCGCCGTCGACGTCCAGGTCACCCGCCTGCGCCGCAAGCTGGAGGCGGACCCCAAGAACCCGCGCTACCTCCAGACCGTGCGCGGCGTCGGCTATATGCTGGCCCCGGACTGACCGCGACATGAGGCTGCTTCCCGCCAGCCTCTGGCCGCGATTCCTGAAGCGGCGTCTGCCGACCTCGCTGTGGGGCCGGTCGCTGCTGATCATCGTCCTGCCGGTGCTGGTCATGCAGGTGGCCGTCACCTGGGCCTTCTTCGACATGCACTGGCAGACGGTCACCGCCCGCCTGTCCGACGGCCTGGCCGGCGACATCGCCTGGGCGGCCGAAAGCTGGCGCGACGATCCCACGCCGCAGAACATGGCGGTCATCTCCGAACGGGCCCAGCGCGCCATGTCGCTGTCCATCGCCCTGCAGGACGGCGCGACCCTGCCCGACGAGCATCGGCGCGGCCCGGTGGGCGTCGTCGACCGCACGCTGGAGAAGGCGCTGGCCGCCCGGCTGGACCAGCCCTTCTGGTTCGACACCACCCGCTACCCCGCCTATGTCGACATCCGGGTGCAGCAGCCGCAGGGCGTGCTGCGCATCATCGCCCCGCGCGAGCGCGCCGTCGCCACCCAGGCCCACATCTTCGTGCTGTGGCTGCTCATCGCAACCGTCCTGCTGATGGGCGTCGCCATCCTGTTCATCCGCAACCAGGTCCGCGCCATCGAACGCCTGGCGGCGGCCGCCGAAGCCTTCGGCCGGGGCGAGACCCAGGAGCGGTTCAAGCCCCACGGAGCGCGCGAGGTCCGCGCCGCCGCCGTCGCCTTCCTGGCCATGCGCGAGCGCATCCAGCGTCACATTGACCAGCGCACCGCCCTGCTGGCCTCGGTCAGCCACGACCTGCGCACGCCCCTGACCCGCCTGCGTCTGGAACTGGCCCTCGCCCCGCCCTTCAAGCGCGCCGCCGCCATGCAGGGCGATCTCGACGAGATGGAGCATATGATCGACGAATACCTCGCCTTCGCCCGCGGCGAGGCCGGAGAGGCGGCGCAGCCCGTCTCCCTGACCGCGTTGCTGGGCGCCGCCGGCGAGGACGCCCGTCGCGCCGGCGCCGAGGTCGAGGTCGCCGTGCCCGAGGGGCTGACGGCCTCGCTCCGCCCCCTCGCCTTCAAACGCGCCGTGGCCAATCTGGCGGGCAATGCGGCGGCTCACGGCGAGCACGTCCGGCTCAGCGCCCGCGCCCTGCCCTCCGGCGGACTGGAGATCGCCGTCGAGGACGACGGCCCGGGCATCCCCGAGGACATGCACGACGAGGCCTTCCGGCCGTTCTCGCGCCTCGACGCCTCGCGCAACCAGAACCGCAAGGGCGTGGGTCTGGGGCTGGCCATCGCCCGCGACGTGGCGCGCGGTCACGGCGGCGACATCACCCTGGAGCGCAGCGATATGGGCGGCCTTCGGGCCCTGATCCGCCTGCCGGGCTGATCACATTCGGCGTCCCCTCTGGCGAAGCGGGGCCGCAGGGCGCATCCTCGATCCCGACAGGGCCCTGGAGAACGTTCATGCGTAAACTCGCCTTCTTCGCACCACTCGCCGCCGTTCTGGCCGTCGCGGTCACGCCGGCCGTGGCCGATCCGGCCTCCGTCAACGTCACCCTCGGTCCGGATGTGATCGAGAGCGCCGACGAACTCGGCGAACGTGACGTTCAGGAACAGGTCGCGCGCCTCGCCGATGTCGTGCGCCGGACCCTGGCGCGGCGCGGCGCCCTCGACGGCGCCGAGATCAACCTGACGCTGACGGATCTGAAGCCCAACCGACCGACCATGCAGCAGATGACCGACCGCCCCGGACTGGACGGTATCCGCAGCGTCTCGATCGGCGGCGCGACCATCTCGGGTCATGTGACGACGGCCGACGGCCTGATCCATCCGGTCAGCTACGACTGGTATTCGACGAGCATCGCCGAAGTGCACGGCTTCAACACCTGGCAGGATGCGGATCGCGCCTACAGCCGTCTGGCCAACAATCTCGCCGACGGCCGCTACGTGACCCGCTAGAGGGACCGCGCCCGTTGCACGGCGGCCCTGACGGCCGCGGCCGCGGCCCGCTCCAGATCGCCGCCGGTCGCCATGGCGTCCAGACCGGCGCGCGTGGTGCCGCCGGGCGAGGCGATGCGGGCGATCAGCGCGTCCAGCGTCCCCCCGGTCTCGACCCCGGCCCCCGCCGAACGCAGGGCGCCGCGGGCCAGCCGTTGCGCCGCTTCGGCCGACAGGCCTTCCGCCTCCCCCGCTGCGGCCAGCGCCTGGACAAAGGCGTAGATGAAGGCCGGAGCCGAGCCCGCCACCGCGGTCGCCGCATCGATCAGGGGTTCGGACTCCAGCTGGACCACATCGGCCATGGGCGCGAACAGGCTTCGGGCGACCTCGTACGCCTCTGAATCAGACGACCACAGGGCGGCGACGCCGCGCCCCTGGGCCACCGCCGTCGTCGGCATGACCCGCGCCACAGGCCGTCCTGTGGCCTGGGCGATATCCGCCGCCGGGACGCCCGCCATCACGGACACCAGCCGCGTCCGCCCGCCCAGATGAGCGACCAGCGGCCCGAGGGCGGCTCGCCACATGGCGGGTTTGACCGCCAGCACGAGGGCCCGCGCGGACCCCAGCTGATCCATCGGCGGATTGACCTTCGCGCCGCGCGCCTTCGCGGCCTCGGCGGCCGGCTTGTCTGACGGTGTGAGAATGATCAGGTCGGAGGGCGCGACCGCGCCCGTCTTCAGCCAGCCCTCGACGATCGCCGACCCCAGCCGGCCGCAGCCCAGAAGGACGACGGGGCCGGAGGGAGCGGAAGCGCTCATGGCCTCAGGCCGTGCCGACGGTCTCGAACAGGCAGGCGTCGATCGCCTCCTGCGGCTTCTTCGACCCGCGGATCATGAAGTCGAAGGCCGGGTAGTAGCGGTCCGCGGCCTCGACCGCCGCGTCGATCATCGACGCCGCCTGGGCCAGGGTCGGACGCTCGCCCATGGGCAGGGCCAGCGAGTGGCGGAAGACGATCTCGCCGTCCTCGGCCCAGACCTCGAAATGGCCCATCCAGGTGCGCTGGTTGATCAGGCCGACCAGCTCATAGGCGGCGGCGCGGCGCGACTTCTTCGCCTGCAGATCGAGGGCGCAGCACAGCTGAAGGCAGTCGCCCTCCGGCCGCCAGGCGAACCACAGCTCATAGTCCTTCCAGTCGCCGGCCAGGGCGAAGGCCAGATCGCCCTCTTCGGTCCGGTCGAACGGCAGGTTCTCGGCCACCAGGACGTGTTCCACGACATCCAGCGGATCGTAGGGAACATCGACTTCTTCGGGCCGCACAACGTCCATCAGGCACTCTCCGGGCGCGACTCACGCCCTGTCACGGAACGGTAGGCGGGTTCGCAGATTCGGCTCAACCGGCTGCGTCCTGAGGGGGAACCGACCCTGTGGACGTTCCCGTGGCAGGCTTTTTTCCAGTCTTTGCAGGGGCTTTCAGGGCGGCGACCTCGGCGCGCAGGGCGGCGATCTCGGCCTTCAGGGCGTCGAACTCGTCGCGGCGCACCAGGTCCAGTTCGGCGGCCATGCGATCCGTCTGTGCACGGAAGGCGGTCTTCGCCTCCTCGCCCGCCGCCTGGGCCAGGCCCATGGCGCCGGTCGTCAGTTTGGCGAACTCGTCGAGGATGGGGTTGCGCGTCTGCATCTGCGGGCTCCGGCTCGAAGGGCGAGCGTCGTTAATGAAGGTTCACCCGATATGGTGAACGAAACCTTGCTGTCGATGCGACCTATGGCCTGATTTGGGCGGCGGTGGACGCGGTATTGCGGAAAATTCAGGGACGCGCCCGCCGACGCTTGCTAAACCGCCCGGCAAGAACCGCTGACAGGAGCGCCCGTGCAATTTCCCGAGTTCGATCCGGTGCTGTTCAGCATCGGTCCGCTGGATATCCGCTGGTATGCGCTGGCCTATGTCGCCGGCATCGTCCTGGGCTGGTGGTACTGCGCCCGGCTGGTGAAGGCCAACGCCCTGTGGCAGCCCGCCAAGCCCCCCGTCACCACCCTGCAGCTGGATGATCTGGTCCTCTACATCACCCTGGGCATCATCCTCGGCGGTCGCCTGGGCTATGCGCTCTTCTACCAGCCCGAGCTCTACGCACAGCTCTTCACCGGGGCCGGATGGAGCGAGCGGCTGGCGCTGTTCCGTCTGTGGGACGGCGGCATGTCCTTCCACGGCGGCCTGATCGGGGTGTCGGCCGCGATCGTCTGGTTCGCATGGCGGCACAGGATCCGCCTGCTCAGCCTCGGCGATCTGGTCGCCCCCGCGGCGCCGATCGGCCTGTTCTTCGGCCGCCTCGCCAACTTCATCAACGGCGAGCTGTGGGGCCGCGAGACGACCGTCCCCTGGGCCGTCCGCTTCTGCAACGACCGCATCTACCGGCTCTACAACGGCTGCCCGGCCGGCGACGTGCCGCGCCACCCCAGCCAGCTGTACGAGGCCGGGCTCGAGGGCCTGGTTCTGTTCGCCATCCTGTGGTTCGCCATCCACAAGGGCAAACTCCTGTCGAAGCCCGGCTACGTCACGGGCGTCTTCCTGTTCGGCTACGGCCTGTCGCGCGCCCTGCTGGAGAATGTGCGCCAGCCCGACGCCGGCCTGGACAACCTGCCGCTGGGTCTGACCATGGGCATGATCCTGTCCGTCCCGATGATGATCGTCGGCGCCGTGCTGATCTGGCGCGCCTGGAGTCGGCCGCCCGCCGCCGTCTGACGGATGAGCGTTTCGCTGCGGGACAGACTGGCGCGCGAGATCGCCCTGACCGGGCCGATGACCGTGGCCGATTATGTCGCCCGCTGCCTGCACGATCCCGAGGGCGGCTATTACGCCACCCGGCCGGCCATCGGCGCGACGGGCGACTTCGTCACCGCGCCGATGATCAGCCAGATGTTCGGCGAACTGATCGGTCTGTGGGCGGTCGAGCTGTGGCGCCGGCTGGGAGCCCCGGAACGGGTGCGGCTGGTCGAGGTCGGGCCCGGCGACGGCACCTTGATGGCCGACGCCCTGCGCGCCGCGCGGCTGGCCCCGGACTTCCTCGCCGCCGTCGATCTGGTCCTGATCGAGCCCAGCCCGCCCTTGCGCGCCGCCCAGGCGCGGATGCTGAACGACAGCGACGTCCACCCGCGCTGGGTCAAGGACCTGAGCCGGGTCGAGACCGACGCGCCCGTGATCCTGATCGCCAACGAGGTGCTGGACTGCTTGCCGGCGCGCCAGTTCGTGAAGACGGAAGACGGCTGGGCCGAGCGCCGCGTCGGCGTCACCGATGACGGCGGCCTGACCTTCGGACTGGTGCGGATCACGGGCGGCTTCGCCCGCCCCGCCTTCACCGTCGAACCGGGTCAGACGGTCGAAATGTCCGATCAGCAGGCCGCCTTCGGCCGCGAGGTGGCGGCCCTGGTCAAGGCGGCCTCCGGCGCCGCCCTGATGATCGACTACGGCCGCGCCCGGCCCGAGGCCGGCGACACGCTTCAGGCCCTGCGGCGGCACCGGAAGGTCGATCCGCTGGAGACGCCGGGGGAGGCCGACCTGACCCAGTGGGCGGACTTCCCGACCGTTCTCGAGGCCGCCGTTCGCGCCGGCGCCGACGTCACCGGGACCCTGGGCCAGGGTGATTTCCTGCGGCGGCTGGGGATCGAAGCCCGCGCCGACCGGTTAAAGGCGGGACGGCCGGACGCGGCGCCCGTCATCGAGCGCCAGCTGGCCCGTCTGACCGCGGACGACCAGATGGGAAGCCTGTTCAAGGCGTGTGCGGTCTTCTCGCCGCGCAGCCTGACAGTTCCCGGCTTCGAGGACTGAGAATGACGCTGCAACCGATCACCCACCCCCTGCTGGACAGGGCCGGCGTCCGCCATGGCTTCTTCACCCGTCAGGGCGGCGTGTCGACGGGCCTGTACGACAGCCTCAACACGGGGCTCGGCTCCGCCGACGACCCCGCCGCCGCGGCCGAGAACCGCCGCCGCGTCGCCGCGCATATGGGCGGTCTGCCCGACGATTTCGCCGCCTGCTATCAGATCCATTCCAGCCTCGCCCGCGTGGCCGAGGCCGGCTGGAAGGGCGACCGGCCCGAGGGCGACGCCACCGTGACGGCCGCGTCCGGCGTGATCTGCGCCGTCCTGACCGCCGACTGCGCCCCCATCCTGTTGGCCGACCCCGAGGCGGGCGTGGTCGGCGCCGCCCACGCCGGCTGGAAAGGCGCCCTGGACGGCGTCGTCCACTCCACCGTCGCGGCCATGCAGGCGCTGGGGGCGGAGCCGCGCCGCATGGTCGCCGTCGTCGGCCCGTGCATCGCCCAGGCCAGCTACGAGGTCGACGCCGCCTTCCAGGCCCGCTTCGAGCATCACGACGCCGGCAGCGGCCGCTTCTTCGAGGCCGGGGCGACGGCGGACAAGCGTCAGTTCGACCTGCCCGGCTTCGTGCTGTGGCGTCTGGAACAGGCCCGCGTGGGCGAAGCGGTCTGGACCGGCCACGACACGCGCGTGGACGAGACCCGCTTCTTCTCGAACCGCCGGGCTTACCTGAATGGAGAGCCGGACTTCGGGCGGCTGATGAGCGCGATCGCGACAGGCTGACGGACAGCCGGGCCATTCCGTTCTGTCACGGACATCACCGCCGAAGTGGCGATGTGTCGGTCCGTCATGTCGGATGTATCGGTTGATTGTGTCGGGTGTGTCGGTTGATTGTGTCGGATGTCACGGCGGATTGTCGCGCATATCGCGCCGCCCGTCCCTCAAATCGCCCCATCGAATGGTCGAATTCGTAGTCGAATTCCCGGCGGGTCAGCCCGCCATCGCCAGCTCGGGAACCCGCGTCACTTCGCGCCACGCCTGCGGATTGGCCAGCAGTTCGCGGACCAGCAGGTTGTTGATGGCGTGGCCCGCCTTGACGCCCTCGTAGCGGCCCAGCAGGGGCGCGCCCAGCACGTACAGGTCGCCGATGGCGTCCAGCGCCTTGTGCTTGACGAACTCGCGTTCCATCCGCAGCCCGCCGGGGTTCAGGATCTGGTCGCCGTCGATGACCACGGCGTTTTCCAGCGAGCCGCCGCGGGCCAGGCCGGCGCGGCGCAGGGCCTCGACCTCATGGGCGAAGCCGAAGGTGCGGGCGGCCATGATCTCGGTGCGGAAGGTTTCCTCGTCGACGACGAAATCCACCACCTGATTGCCGATCACCGGCGTATCGAAATCGATCTCGAACCGCATCTCGTAGCGGTCGCACGGCAGCAGGGCCGCGGACTTGTCGCCGTCCTGCACCCGGATCGGCTCCAGAATTTCGATATAGCGGACCGGCGCTTCCTGACGGCGGAAACCGGCGCGGTCCAGCAGCTGGACGAACTGCAGCGCCGAACCGTCGAGGATCGGCAGCTCGGGGCCGTCCACCTCGACCACGGCGTTGGACACGCCCAGGGCGGAGAAGGCGGCCATCAGGTGTTCGATGGTCGACAGGCGCACGCCGGCGGCGTTCTCGATCATGGTGTTCAGGCGGGCGTCGACGACGGCCTCACCCGAGACCGGGATGCGGTTGTCGCGGTCCTTGATGTCGGTGCGCACGAAGACGATGCCCGTGCCGACCGGCGCCGGACGCACGGCCAGACGCACACGGTCGCCCGTGTGCACGCCCACGCCCGCGATGATCGCGGGTGCGACGGTCGTCCTCTGGCGATGGTCGTAGCTGACCGGCAAGCTCATACTCTCTCAATCGCGACGTCCGCACCTCGTGCGGACTACGCCCCAGCAACCGTCTAGCGACGGCTTCGCAACACCGAAATGAAAGTCGGGTTTCCGATTGTTTCGGTTTTCGTAACCGTACCGGACGTGAAAAACCCCGGAGCGCGAACTCCGGGGCTTTCCTGATCGGTCGAGAGGCCTAGTTGGCGAGGCGGCGCAGGAAGGACGGGATTTCCAGATCGTCTTCCGCCTGGTTCAGATCCGGCTCGGGCGCCGGCTGGGCCTGCGTCGTCGGGCGCATCTCGGTCATCCGGGACTCGGTCGGACGCGACGGCGGATAGGTCGGCTGCGTCGGCTGACGCTTGCCGCGGCCGAACAGGCTCCAGCCCGACTTGCGGTGATCGCGGTCGTCGTACTCGTCATAGGCCGGCTCTTCGCGGCGCGGTTCCGGCTGCGGAGCGCGGTCAGCCGAGCGGTCCATGTACAGGTCCCCCTGGGCCACCGGCGCCGTGGTTTCGGCGGCCGTGCGGGCGCGCGGCGAGGATTCATACTCCTCGACCCACGGATCGACGATCGGCTCAAGCGCGCGGTCCTCGGCGACGTGGATCACGGGTTCCGGGCGCGGCTCGGGAGCGCGGGCCGCAGTTCCGAAGGTCGGCTGGCTGGACTGAAAGGTCGGGACGATCGGCGCGGACTCGGCCTGGCGCGGGGCTTCGGCGCGGGCGGTTTCGTGACGGACCGGTTCAGCGCGCGAGGCGGCATAGGCGGGGGTCGGACGGCGGGCGTCGAAGGCCGCGGTTCCGGTCGAGGGCGCGCCCTTGGCGGCGGCCAGGTCTTCCATGCCGGTGGCCACGACGGAGACGCGGATCTTGCCGTCCAGGGCCGGGTCGAAGGCGGCGCCGAAGATGATGTTGGCGTCGGCGTCCACCTCGCCGGCGATGGCGTTGGCGGCCTCGTCGACTTCCAGCAGGGTCATGTCCATGCCGCCGGTGATGTTCACCAGCACGGCCTTGGCGCCCTTCAGCGAGGTCTCGTCCAGCAGCGGGTTGGCGATGGCGTTCTGGGCCGCCTGCAGGGCGCGGTCCTCGCCCGAGGCCTCGCCCGTGCCCATCATCGCCTTGCCCATTTCGGACATGACGGCGCGGACGTCGGCGAAGTCGAGGTTGATCAGGCCCGGCAGGATCATCAGGTCGGTGATCGAGCGCACGCCCGAATGCAGCACCTGGTCGGCCATGCCGAAGGCGTCGGCGAAGGTGGTGCGTTCGTTGGCGACGCGGAACAGGTTCTGGTTCGGGATGACGATCAGGGTGTCGACGTAGCGCTGCAGCTCGGCGATGCCGGCATCGGCCAGGCGCATGCGGTGGCGGCCTTCGAAGGTGAAGGGCTTGGTCACGACGCCGACGGTCAGGATGCCGCGGTCGCGGGCGCATTTGGCGATGACGGGCGCGGCGCCGGTGCCGGTGCCGCCGCCCATGCCGGCGGTGATGAAGACCATGTGGGCGCCGTCCAGGTGCCCGTAAATCTCTTCGGCGGACTCCTCGGCGGCGTTCATGCCGACCTCGGGGTGGGCGCCGGCGCCCAACCCTTGCGTGATCGTCTCGCCCAGCTGGACGCGACGGTCGGTCTTGGCGAAGGACAGATGCTGGGCGTCGGTGTTGGCGACGACGAACTCGACCCCTTCAAGGCCGGCGTCGATCATGTTGTTGACGGCGTTGCCGCCCGCGCCTCCGACGCCGAAGACGACGATACGGGGCTTCAGTTCCGTGTGTTGCGGACGCACCAGCGAGAGAGACATATTCTTATCCGACCTTATCCGACCCTGCCCTTGCCGTACCCCGATGCGACTCCCCGCCGATTCGCATTGGTTATGAGCGCGTTAAGGAAACACCTGAACTGCTTAAGGGAGTGTTACCCGTTAGGCTGAGTCGGGCCCGAGGCCACGGATTTCGTTAACCTTCACCGCAGTTTTCAACATCGCGACAACGAAAAGGGGCGGCTCTCGCGAGCCGCCCCTTCACCGTCCTGTTTGGTCTGCCGTCCTTAGTACGGGCGGTAGTTCAGACCGAAGAAGAAGCGCGTGCCGTACGGGTCCATGTTGTCGATGAAGCCGGTGCCGAAGTAGGCGGGCTGCTCGGCGTCGAAGGCGTTGGTGACGCCGGCCCGCAGCGACAGCTTGTCGTCCACATTGTAGCGAACGGTGAAGTCGTGGCGGGTGAAGTCGCCCGTGTTGAAGAACTCCGGCGGACGCTGGTCCGGGTTGTTGATCTGGTCGCGGGTCTGGACGATGTCCTGCGCCGCTTGCCAGTCAGCCACCCAGGTCACGCTCCACACGTCGTTCGGCGACCAGGTCAGTTGCGACGAGAAGCGAACGCGGGGGTAGTTGACCGAGCTGGCGAGCTCGGTGAACGCGTTCGGGTTCGAGATGTTGGTGAAGTTCTTCTGCTCGATCAGCCAGTTGCCGCGCAGGGAGTAGTCCAGACGGCCCCAGTTGCGACCGAACACCTCTTCCGTGTCCAGCGAGTAGCGGGCCGTGAAGTCGAGACCGCGGGTCTGGAGTTTGGCGAAGTTGATCGACCCCTGGATGAAGCCGATGCCGGTGTTGCCGGGGGTGCCGATCTCGAAGGCCTGCGACCGGGCTTCCGCCGTCGTACCCGCGACAGGCGAGTTGAGGCGGAAGATGGTGTTGCAGGCCGAAGGGTTCAGCGAGGGCCCCTGGACGCAGTTCAGGGCGGCGGCGGCGGGCGTGACCGCCGCGATGACGTCCTTGATCTCGACTTCATAGTAGTCGAGCACGAGGCTGAAGTTCGGGAAGAAGCGCGGCTCGATCACCGTGGAGAAGGTGAAGGATTCCGACGTTTCGGGCTGCAGCAAGGGGTTGCCGCCCGAGACGCCCGCGATGCCCGAGGGATAGGTCGGGTTGTAGTCGTCGTTCGGATCCGCCGTGGCGCCGTTGAAGTCGAACGACGGGGCCGGCAGACCGCGAGCCGCCGCGACCTGGTTGAACAGGGTCGTGCAGTTGGCGACCCGGTTGGCGCGGTCCGTGGTGTTGGTGATGGCGACGATCTGACGGGTGTCGCAGGGATCGACCACGCCGTTGAAGAAGGTCTGGCTCTGCGGCGCGAAGTTCTCGCCCAGGTTCGGGGCGCGGAACGAGGTGTTGAAGCTGGTCTTGAAGGCGATGTCGGCGATCGGCCGGTAGACGAAGTTGACGCCATACACGTCGCCGGTGCCCACGGTCGTATAGTCGAAATACCGGTAGGAGCCGCTGATCTCGGCGTACTCGCCCAGCCAGCTGTCGCGGAACAGCGGGATCGAGAGTTCGGCGAAGGCTTCTTCCGACTCATATTCAACGCCCGGGAAATCGGCGCCGGTGTTGAGGAACAGGAAGCGGTCGCCCGTGGCCGCGGTGCGGCCTGCGGCTTCCGTGTACTCGCGGCGGTATTCCACGCCGACGGCGACGCCGATCGGTCCCGCGCCGAAGAAGTCCCACAGCTCGCCGGAGACGAAGGCGATGGCCTGCTCCTGCTCGTTGCGCTCGGTCGGGTTGATGGTCGCGTCGATATAGGCCAGCGCCGCTTCGCTCTGGTTGCCGCGGCCGAACACGTTCAGCGGAACGCAGGCGTTCAGGGCGGCCAGGCCTTCCGCCGAGTCACGGAGATCGCCGCCGCGGAAGCTGTCGCCGAGGACGTTGGCGGGGTTCTGGGCGCGCAGCAGTTTGGCGCGGCAGACGACTTCGCCCGGCCGGCCGTTGACCACGCCGGCGGTGTCGACGACGGCGTCGGACGACAGCTGCATGCGCTGGTTGTCGACGCCGCGCTCGATGTTCTCGGCCTCGGCGACGCCGGCGTTGTACGACAGGCTCCAGTTGAAGTTATCGACGAACCAGAGGCTGTCCAGATCGCCTTCCAGAGCGAGGTTCAGCTGGAACAGCTCGCGGTAGTTGGTCTGGGTGCGGTCAGGCCCGAACATGAGGTGACTGGCGAACGGAGCCGCCGTGATGGTCGTCGGCTGGCCGGCCGCGGTCAGGGTCGGCGCAGAGTAGTTCTGCTGCGTGTTCGTCTGGATGGCCGTGCGCAGATTGGAGGGCAGATAGGCCGTGGTGTCCAGATTCAGGAAGAACGCATTGGTCGCCGACGCGTTGTCGACGTCGTTCGCGGGCTGCAGATTGTTGAGGTAGAAGGTGTAGAAAGTCGGCTGGCTGATGTCGAAGGTTTCTTCGTCGATGTATTTGGCGTCGACCGAGAGCCGGATGTTCGGAGTGATCTCGAAGTTGGCGCCTGCGGCATAACGGTACGAGGTC
>Ga0265296_1000395_pt1 | contig 70270 bp, 78 predicted proteins | sample MunlanPumphouse1_FD_189073 | JGI IMG/M metagenome (GOLD analysis project Ga0265296, IMG submission 189073) | Groundwater microbial communities from a municipal landfill in Southern Ontario, Canada - Pumphouse #1 | ecosystem: Environmental > Aquatic > Deep subsurface > Groundwater | place...
GGACGGTCGAGACATGGACCCCGACCTTCTCGAACAGCCGCCCGTGCATCATCCCCATGACGCCACCGCCGCCGTCCTTGCGGTCCCAGGCCGTCCGCACGAACCGCCCCGGCTCCCCCGGAAACAGATCATCGGGCGCCGCATCCTCCAGCGCCTCGAAGGCCGAATGGATACGGTCGCGCAGATGCTCGAACCAGGCGCGGGTCTCGACCTTCTTCAGGTCGAGCGGATCGGAAAAGGCGGTGTCGCTCATGGTGCGTCTTAGCCCTTCTCTTACATCTGGGGGAAGGGTCGGCGCGGGCTAGTCGCTAGACTGGCTCGGTCGATGGGGTCGCTATACGTGCCTTGAGAACGCGCGCCAGATCGCGCTGGATGTCTTGATCGTCGTGCTGAGGCGTAATCTCGACATAGGCGACGCCCGCACGCTGCAGCGCCGCCTTTTTCACGGCGTCGCGAGCATAGGCTGAGCCCTGATAGTGAGCTTCGCCTTGATACTCTACGGCCGCTAGAGGGAGGCCGTCGGTTGAGATCACCAGAATATCGACGCGCTTGCTGTTGATGGCGCTGTAGGCGTTGGGGTCAGGCGAACGCAAGATCTCGCCCATGCTCACCTGGGCCATGACGCGACCCTTGACGTTCAATTGTCTGAGCGCGCGCTCAACGGCATAGAAGACCGTCGCCTCGCTTCGCGACATCAGCCGCCGTGTCTCGAACTTGGCCGACATGACCGTTTCTAGCTGGGACGTCGCCAGGTTCGGTTTCACAGTTGTATCGGGCGACAGCCTCGGCTTGGCGTGCTGGCCCCTCCACTTCGGGCGCGCGTGGCGAGCAGGCCTTTGGCGGCGCATACGAAACACTTCCCATATCGCTATGATGGCGATGAAGGTGACAACCGCCAGTGTGATCGTGTTCGCAATGGTCATCGCGTTTCCCCGAAATAATCCAGGAGTGTGAAATGAACGATTGGTGATTGTCGCTCGGCTAACGATCAAGGTGAATCGGCGCATGTCATTTCAGGGAAGCGTTTGTCGGGTTTGCGCAGGCTGAGACGTCTGTCAGTGTGCGTCGCAACATCAGGGAGTCGCATCATGATCCGTCGTCTGCTGGCCGGCGTGGCCGTCGCCGCCTTCGCCACCGCCGCTACCGCCCAATCCGCAGGCGAGGCCCGCGTGCTTGAGATCCTGAAGACCACCCCCCTGATCGACGGCCACAACGACCTGCCCTGGGCCTTGCGCCAGCAGTATGGAAACGACGTCTACGCCGTTGATCTGACGACCGATCTCGAGGCGACGACTCGGCTTCACACCGATATCGCCCGCCTGCGCGCCGGCGGCGTCGGCGGCCAGTTCTGGTCGGTCTATGTCCCCGCCAGCCTGACCCCGCTGGAGGCGGTCGAGGAGACCTTCGAGCAGATCGACACGGCCAAGCGGATCATCGCCGCCCACCCCGACGTCTTCGGCCTGGCCACGACCGCAGATCAGGTGGACGCTGTCTTCGCCTCGGGCCGGATCGCCAGCCTGATCGGCATGGAGGGCGGCTATTCCATCGACGACTCCCTGGCCCTGCTGCGCGAGTTCCATCGCGCCGGCGCCCGCTACATGACCCTGACCCATTCCAAGACCACCACCTGGGCCGACAGCGCGACCGACGCGCCCAAATGGGGCGGGCTCAGTCCCTTCGGCGAGGATGTGGTGCGCGAGATGAACCGCCTGGGCATGATGGTGGACCTCAGCCACGTCTCGGAGGACACCATGCTGGACGCCATGCGGGTGTCCGACGCCCCGGTCATCTTCTCCCACTCCTCGGCGCGGGCGATCACGGCCCATCCCCGCAACGTCCCCGACCGGGTGCTGCGGATGATGCCTGAAGACGGCGGGATCGTGATGATCAACCTGGCTCCCGGCTTCGTCTCCGAACGGGTCCGCGCCTGGAACGCCGACCGCGCGGGCGAGGAGGCGCGGCTGAAGACCTTGAACCCCGGCGATCCGACCGCCGTCGAGGCCGGGCTGACCGCCTGGTCCGCCGCCCATCCGACGCCGGAGGCGACCCTGGCCGACGTCGTCGCCCACATCCAGCATGTGCGTCAGGTCGCGGGGATCGACCATGTCGGCCTGGGCGCAGACTTCGACGGCATCGGCAGCCTGCCCGAGGGCATGACCGGGGTGGACGCCTATCCGCGCATCCTCGCCGCCCTGATGGACGCCGGCTGGACCGAGGCCGACATCCGCAAGATCGCCGGCGAGAACCTGCTGCGCGTCATGCGCGCCGTCGAAGCCACCGCCGCCGCCAAGGCGTCCGAGCGACCGTCGCTGGCCAAGCGGACCGCCGGATAGGCGGCTTGCCTTTCGGGCCGGGACCGGGCATCAGGCGCGCCTCACCTTGGACCCGGCCTGTTTGAAGCGTCGGGTGGCTATCCCGGCCGCCGATCCGCCGGGAAACCCGCCGCATACGACCATGGCCGCGCGCCAGGTCGGCGGCAGACCCCAGATGAACCCCACATGTCCCTTATCGCCTCCGCGCGCCAGCAATGGCTCGCCAACCCTCGCCGCGACCTGCTGGCGGGGACCGTCGTCGCCCTGGCCCTGATCCCCGAGGCTATCGCCTTCTCCATCATCGCCGGCGTCGATCCCGCCGTCGGTCTCTACGCCAGCGTCGTCATCGCCGTGACCATCGCCTTCGTCGGCGGCCGTCCGGCCATGATCTCGGCCGCCACCGGGGCCATGGCCCTGCTGATGGTCGGTCTGGTCCGCGACCACGGGCTGGAATACCTGTTCGCCGCCTCGATCCTGTGCGGCGTGTTCCAGATCATCATCGGCCTGCTGAAGCTGGGCCGCTACATCAAGTTCGTCAGCCGCAGCGTGATGACCGGCTTCGTCAACTCCCTGGCGATCCTGATCTTCCTGGCCCAGATGCCCGAGCTGATCGGCGCCAACTGGCAGACCTTCGCCCTGGTCGGGGCCGCCCTGGTCGTCATCTACGGCTTCCCGCGCCTGACCAGGGCGGTGCCGTCGCCCCTGGTCGCCATCATCCTGATCAGCGTCTTCGTCATGATGACCGGACTGGACGTCCGCACCGTCGGCGACATGGGCCAGATGCCCTCGACGCTTCCGGTCTTCCACCTGCCGTCCGTGCCCCTGACCTGGGAGACCCTGGCCATCATCGCCCCGATCTCGGCGACCCTGGCCTTCGTCGGTCTGCTGGAAAGCCTGCTGACCGCCAATCTGCTGGACGACATCACCGACACCCCCTCGGACAAGGACCGCGAAACCCGCGGCCAGGGCATCGCCAACATCCTGTCGCCCCTGTTCGGCGGCATGGCGGGCTGCGCCATGATCGGCCAGTCGATCATCAACGTCACCTCCGGCGCGCGCGGGCGGCTGTCGACCCTGTGGGCCGGCCTGTTCCTGCTGTTCCTGATCCTGGTGCTGCGCGACTGGGTCGCCCAGATCCCGATGGCCGCCCTGGTCGCCGTGATGATCATGGTCTCCATCGGCACCTTCGACTGGGGCTCGGTGCTGAAGCTGCGCTCGACCCCGTTCCAGTCGTCGGTGGTCATGATCGCCACCACCGTCACCGTGGTCGCCACCCATGACCTGTCGAAGGGCGTGATCCTGGGCGTGCTGCTCTCGGCGGTCTTCTTCATGCGCAAGGTCGGCAAGACCATCGCCGTGACCGAGATCGAGACCCCGGAGAAGGGCGTGCTGCGCTATCGCGTGACCGGCCAGCTGTTCTTCGCCTCAGCCGATCTGTTCGCCGCCAGCTTCGAACACCACGGCCATCCCAAGCGGGTCGAGATCGACATGACCGACGCCCATCTGTGGGACCTGACCGGCGTCGCCGCCGTGGACAAGGTCGTCTTCCGCTATCGCCGCCAGGGCGCGGAGGTGGACGTCATCGGCATGAACCAGGCCGCCAGGACTCTGGTGGATCAGGTGGGCCGGTTCGAGAAGGAACACCTGCCGACGGCGGCGGCCCACTAAGGACGGCCTTGTGAAACAAGGGGTCTGTGAGGTCATGCAAAACGGCCCGCCCCGGAGCCAATGAAGGTTCGGAACGGGCCGTTTTCAGGCCTGCATCCAACCCGGACTTGGCCGCGCATACCGATGGTATATGGAGCGATTCGCGTCAAGCCCGATGAAGACTGATCAGGTCAATACGTCATATCCCTGATCTCAGCCCCAGGCTTCGACCGCCCCACGGCGGCGGACGGGCGCGGCGCTGGCCAACTGGGTGCGGGGCTCCGCCTCGGCCCGGCCGAACAGCCAGCCTTGGCCGTATTCCACGCCGAGCGCCTTCAACTCGGTCACGACGCCTTCGGTCTCGATCATTTCGGCGATGGTCTCGAGCTTCATGGAACGGCACAGCTCCACGATATTGCGCAGCAAGTCGCGGCCCAATTCGTCCGTCTCGAGATCGCGCACCAGGGAGCCGTCGATCTTGACCGCATCGACCGTCAGCTTGCGGAGGTAGTCGTAGGAAGCGGCGCCGGAGCCGAAGTCGTCGATACAGACCTTGATCCCGGTTTCGCGCAGGGCGGCCAGGCGGCGGTTGGCCGCCTCTATGTCGGCCAGGGCTGACGTCTCGGTGACCTCGACGATCAGGCGTTTGCGCTCTGCCGGCGATCCGGCGGTCATGTGCAGCAGCTGTTCGACATAGGTGTCGTCGCCCAGGGAGGATCCGGAGACGTTGATCGCCATCTTCAGCAGGCCGGCGCCCGGCGCCCGCATGCGTTTCAGCACCTTTTCGGCGACGGCGAGATCGAAGGATTCGATCAGATCCAGCTCCTCGGCCATGCGGATGGCGTTGGCCGGGCCGTTGTTGTTGGAGCTGAACCGCGCCAGGGCCTCGAAATGGTGGACCGAGCGAGAGGCGAGATGAACGATGGGTTGGTAGTGAACCTGGAACTCACGCGACTTGACCACGCTGCGGAAGGCCTCGGCGTCGCGGAAGGTGCGTTTCAGCGAGTCCGAGAAAGCGATCTGCGGATTGGCCAGGCCGTCATCCTTGAGGCAGCCTTCGATGGCGAACCGCATGGCGCGCAACACGCAAAGGGTGTCGGCGCCTTTGGGAACGCTGGAGACAAAGGACTCGGCGCCCAGGTCCACGCCTTCCGCGCGGCCAGCCTCGACGATCTCGGCCGCCAGGTCACGCGTGTCGCCGCTGGGGCGCAGGACGGCGAAACGTTCAGGCGTGATCTGGGCGGCTGAGGAGCCCTGCGCGGCGGCGGACTGCAGCGTCGCCTCGATGCGGCGATACACCTTGTCGGCGACTTCGCCGCCGAGGCATTCGAGGCCTCTGATATCAAGAAAGGCCAGAGACAGGCCTGGGGCGCCCTCGACGATACAGGCCGCCTGAGCCAGGAATCCTTCTGCATCCGACAGGGGCGGGGTCTCGACGTCCGCCAGTGCGATGGCGGGACCTTCATAGGAGATCGAGCAGGATATGGCGGGGGCCAACTGAGGCAGGATGAAGGCCCGGAGCGAGGCGCGTCGAACCCGGTCCGTTCCGACGCGGATCAGGATCTGTGTGGCGGGACTGCGCCCGCCCGGCTTGGTGGCCAGCAGAGTTTCGACGGCCCCTGCGCCTTCATGCAGGAAATCGAGCAGCGGCTTGCCGGTCCACAGGGCGCCGACATCCTGGCCCGGAGACGGTCCGGCCCCCAAGGCGAAGGCCACGGAGCCCTTGGCGTCGATCTCGACGAGCGCATCCGCAGATGCAAAGGCCAGACCCAGAAGACGAGCAGTCATCGACATGCCGACAGCATGCACGGCGGCGCTTAAAAAATCGGCAACGGCGACAACGACCGCGGTTGTCGAAACGCGCCGAAGTCAGGCCTTGCGGTTGAAGGCGACGGCGCGACCGTCGCCCTGTGCGGCGCGGCCGTCGGCGGCATAGGCCGAAGCGGGCGTGCGGGCGGCGGCGACCTCATGGGCGATGGCGCGCACCAGGCCTTCCGAAATCTTGCGCGCGGCCTCGACTGCGCTGGCGTGGCGAGACAGAACGGCGTCAAAGGCGCGCGTGGCTTCGATCAACGCCATCCGATCGGTCGCCAGGCCGCCGCTGAGCAGGGCGGGATTGGCCTTCACATGGCCGGAGTCGCGACGATAGAGGTTGGCCATCTCCTGTGTCTCGGCCAGGCTGGCGGCGACGTCCTGGGGCCTGCCTTCTTCGAAGGCCCGCGTTTCGGCGGCCAGGCGATCCGTCAGACGGCGCGTCAGGTCGAGCAACTGGCGGACGCGGGCGGTGGCGAGTTCGGCGTCGCTCATTGCGCGGCCTCCTGCATCTTCAGCATTTCGTTCATCACCGGCCCCGCCAGTCCGATGCCGCCGGCCGCGACCGTCTTCTTGGCCATCTCGTCCAGCAGGAAGCTGCGCCAGGTCGCTTCGCCCTGACCGCCGCCGAACAGGCCGTCGGTCGACAGGCCTTCGAACATCGGCTTCAGCATCTGCGACAGGAAGGACGCTTCGAAGGCCTCGGCGGTTTCCTTGATCTTGGCCTTGGTCGCATCGCCGACGCCGGCGGCCAGGCCCTGGACGGGGCGGATCAGGTCGGTAGGGACAGACAGGTCGGTCATGGTCACATCACCTCGATGTCGGCCTGCAGGGCGCCCGACGCCTTGATGGCCTGTAGGATGCTGATCATGTCGCGCGGGCTGACGCCCAGGGCGTTCAGGCCGTTGACCAGGGTGGACAGGCTTGTTCCACCGCCGACGATCCGCATCTGGGTGCCCAGATCCTCTTCGACGCTGACCTGGGAGTCGGGGATGACGGCGGTCTGGCCCTGGCTGAAGGGGGCAGGTTGACTGACGGACAGTTGTTCATCGACCGATATGGTCAGATTGCCCTGGGCGATGGCGACGCGTGAGATCCGCACCGCATCGCCCATGACGATGACGCCGTTGACCTCGTCGATGATCACCTTGGCCGGCGAATCGACCGTGACCGCCAGGTTCTCCACGCGGCTGATGAAGCCCGCCATGCCCAGCTGGCCGGGGGCGCGCAGGGTGACGACCGTGCCGTTCTCGGCCAGGGCCGTGCCGGGATAGGCGGCGTTGACCACGGCGGCGACGCGTTGGGCTGTGGTGAAGTCGGGGTTGCGGAGGTTCAGGCGCACCTCGTTCATATTGGACATCTCGAACCCGGTCTCGCGCTCGACCGAGGCCCCCGAGGCGATGCGGCCGGCGGTCGGCACGCCGCGCGTCACCGACGAGCCTGAACCGCCGGAAGCCGAGACGGCGCCGGTCTGAACCGAACCCTGGGCGACCGCATAGACCTGGCCGTCGGCGCCCTGGAGGCTGGTGACGACCAGCGCCCCGCCCAGGAGGCTCTTGGCGTCGCACATGGATGAGACATTGACGTCGATGCGCGAGCCGGGCGTGGCGAAGGCCGGCAGCTCGGCCGAGACCATGACGGCGGCCATGTTCTTGGTGTTGGCGTTGGCGCCGCGGATATTGACCCCGAGACGCTCGGTCATGCCTTCCAGCGATTGACGGGTGAAGGGGCAGTTGCGGAGCGAGTCGCCGGTTCCGTTCAGCCCCATGACCATGCCGTATCCGACCAGCTGGTTGCCGCGAACGCCCTCGACGGCGGCGATATCCTTGATTCGTGACTGGGCCAGGGCTGGAGACGCGACGAGGCCCAGCGCAGCAAAGGCGGTGAGAGGCGCGACAAGGCGGGCAAGCAGATTCTGCATCGGTCGGACGTCCCAAAGGCGTTTCATTCATTATGATGCGAAGATCGTGCCGTGGCTCAAGTCATTGAAAAAGTGAGATTGGTGCTGTGGGGAGAGTCGAGGCGGCGGCAGTTTTTGCCTGGGCGTTAACCAAAAGGTCATCCCGTTCGCCAAAGGGTGGCCTCATGAGACGGAGCCTCCGCCGATGAAGGTCACAGGGACTACGGGACCCAGCGCGCTGACGGGCGGCAAGCCTGCGCGCGCCAGCGCCGGATTTTCGCTGGGCCAGACCGGCGCGACCGCTGCGCCGTCCGCCGCCTCCGCCAGTGCGGCGACATCGGGGGTCAATGACGTCTCGGCCCTGATGGCGCTCCAGGGGATCGAGGGCCCGCTGGAGAAGCGGCGTCGAGCGGTGAGGCGTGGCGCAGGTCTGCTGGACCGGCTGGACGAGATGAAGATGGCCCTGTTGTCCGGCGAGCCGGACGAGGCCGTGCTGCAGCAACTCTCCCGGACGTTGCGCGAGGATCGGCCCGATGACGGGGATGCAGGGCTGAACGACCTGCTGGACCAGATCGACCTGAGAGCATCGGTGGAACTGGCCAAGGCGGAGATGCGCCGCGGCGGTTCCTGAAGCTGAAAGCTTCAGTATTTCAAATCGGAGCGCGAAAACTGCGCGCCAAATGTCACGCGGTTCAACGCTTCGCCTAATCATGATCACGGAATCGCGAACGCCGTTGCCGGGACTCGCGGACCCCACTATACGGCCCATACGCCACAGGGGGGCGTGCTTAGAGAGCGTGAGTGCGATGAACGCTTTGGCGTCCGTTGTGTCCGACGAAACCGGTCCGTATCGGCCGTCTGACGACGAGCCGTTCATGAGTGAACGGCAGCTTGCCTATTTCAAGAAAAAGCTTCTGGACTGGAAGGACGACATCCTTCGAGAGTCCAAGGGCACGGTGGTCAATCTGAAGGCCGAGACCGAAAACCACCCCGATCTGGTGGATCGGGCTTCGTCGGAATCGGATCGCGCGCTGGAGTTGCGCACCCGGGATCGTCAACGCAAGCTGATCTCCAAGATCGATGACGCCCTGCGTCGGATCGAGGACGGGTCCTACGGCTATTGCGAGGACACCGGAGAACCGATCGGCCTGGGACGTCTCGAGGCCCGCCCGACGGCGACCCTGTCGGTCGAGGCCCAGGAACGCCACGAACGCCGCGAACGCGTCCACCGCGACGACTGATCTCAGACGGGCAAGGCCGGTTCGATGTCGGTCCGGCTGAAATCGTCGCCCTTGTAGAGCAGGGGCAGGTTGCGTTCCTTCGCCAGGGCGTAGGCGAAACAGTCGCCTAGGTTCAGCCTGGCTGGCGTGTGTTTGCCGAACCTTGTCTCGGCCTCCACCGCGATCCGCGCCGTCTCTCCGCCTGCGGCAGTGATCTCAATGCGAAGAGCATCCATCAGCGCGAGCAGACTTTGCTGGCCGTCGGGGCCGAGGACGCGGCGCGCGGCGACTGTCGTCTCCCAAAACCCGAGCGGCGACAACAGCGACGGTGTTTCAACCAGCAACTTTATAAAAGCGTCTGCCTCCGGCTCGCCGGCCAGGATTGCGACCAAAGCCGACGCATCCACGACGATCACTTTGGAAGGCCGTCCTCGTCATAAAAATCGTCGTCCGTTGGCCATGTCGCCAATCTCGGCATCGCGCTGACGCGAGCCAGGATGGCTTCGACCGCCGCGCGACGGCGCGCGGCGTCTTCGGATGTTTGAGCTTCGTCCGCCGCGATGCGCTCAGCCAGCATCGTCTCCACCAGTTCGGTGATCGACTTGCCTTCGCTCTTGGCGCGTTGGCGTAGTCGTTCGGCGACTTCGGGCTTCCTGATCTGCACGGGAGCGTTCATGACGGCGATAAGTCTATCATGACGGGTGTTTCGATCCAACCCGCGCCTTGACTTCGCCGGGTTGCGGCGCGACCTAGCCGCCTCGCTTTCAAGGTCGCTATCCCATGTCCGTCAAGGTTCGTTTCGCCCCGTCGCCGACGGGTAAGTTGCACGTCGGCAATGTCCGCACCGCCCTGGTGAACTGGCTGTTCGCCAAGGGGCAGGGCGGCTCGTTCGTGCTGCGCATCGACGACACCGATCTGGCGCGCTCCACGCCCGAGTTCGAACAGGGGATCGAGGACGACCTGTCCTGGCTGGGTCTGACCTGGGACGAGCGTTACAACCAGTCCAAGCGGTTCGACCGCTACGAAGAGGCCGCCGCCAGGCTGAAGGCGTCCGGCCGGCTTTATCCCGCCTATGAGACCGCCGACGAATTGGATCGCCGTCGCAAGGTGCAGTTGTCGCGCGGCCTGCCGCCGATCTATGACCGCGCCGCGCTTGAGCTGACCGAAGATCAGAAGGCCGCCTACGAGGCCGAGGGCCGTCGCCCGCACTGGCGTTTCAAGCTGGAGGGCAAGCGGGTCGCCTGGGAAGACCTGGCGCGCGGCCATGCCGAGGTCGACACCGCCTCCATGTCCGACCCGGTCCTGATCCGCGAGGACGGCCTGTTCCTTTACACCCTGCCGTCCGTGGTAGACGACATCGACATGGCCATCAGCCACATCATCCGGGGCGAGGACCACGTCACCAACACCGGCGCCCAGATCGAGATCTTCGAAGCCCTGGGCGCGACGATTCCCGGCTTCGCCCATATGCCGTTGCTGGTCGGCGCCGACGGCGCGGCCCTGTCGAAACGTCTGGGCTCGCTGTCGATCAGCGACATGCGCGACCAGGGCTATGAGCCGATCGCCATCACCAGCCACCTGGGCCGGATCGGCACCTCGGACCCGCTGGAAGTGGCCGAGTCGGTGCAGGCTCTGGGCGCCAGTTTCGCCTTCACCAAGATGGGACGTTCGCCGGCGCGCTATGACACGGCGGACCTGGACCGGCTGAACGCCCAGGCGCTGCACGTCATGGACTACCTCACGGCCCAGCCGCGGCTACAGGCGCTGGACGCCGACCTGGGCGAGGCCTTCTGGTCGGTGGTGCGGGGCAACCTCAGCAGGTTCGCCGATGTGGTTGAAATGGCGAAGATCGTCCGCGGGCCGATCCAGCCGGTGATCGAGGACGCGGCCTTCATCGACGCCGCCGCCGCCCTGCTGCCGGAAGTGATCGACGACACCGCCTGGTCCGCCTGGACCAACGCCGTCAAGACCGAGACCGGCGCCAAGGGCAAAGCCCTGTTCATGCCGTTGCGTCTGGCCCTGACGGGTCAGGCGCATGGGCCGGACATGGCGGCCATGGCGCCGCTGATCGGTCGTGAGACCATTCAGCGGCGGCTGAAAGGCGAGGCGGCCTAAGGCCGCCCCCGCCCGATCAGGCGTTGCAGACCGCCAGTTCTTCGGCGCTCAGCTCGGTTCCCTTGTAGGTGAAGGCGGTCACGGGGCCGAACTTCTGCACCACGCGGCGGCAGGCGCGCGTCGCCGGCTGTTCCGTGCCGCCCGAGGCGGTGCAGGCCGCGCCTTCGCAGGACCAGCGGGCGCCGTCGATGATGGTGGCGCGGGCCGGCGCCTTGGCCGAATCGGCCAGGGTCAGGCGGGTGGCGGCGGGGGCCTGGGCCACGGCCGGGGCGGCCGCGAACAGGGCGGCGGCGATGAGCAGGGCGCGCATGAGCAAGTCTCCGGATTGAAGAACGGCGTCGTGCCGTCGCGCCAATGTCAGTTTTCGATAAAAACTGTCAAGACGCGCCCGCATTATTTGTTAGCGCCGATCACCTATCGGCGATCATATTGCTGCACGGCCGTGTCGGGGGCGCCCTGGATCAGCACCATGGCCTCTTCCACCGACTCCGCCACCGTCCAGGCGTCAAGGAAGGAGGCGGGGGTCATGCCTTCCTCCACGCTGTGGCGCATCAGGGCGAAGAAGCCTTCCCAGAAGCCGTTCAGGTTCAGGAAGACGACTGGCTTCTGGTGCAGGTCCAGCCGTTTCCACGACAGCAGTTCCACGACTTCTTCCAGGGTGCCGATGCCGCCGGGCGCGACGACGAAGGCGTCGGACTGGTCGTACATCAGCTGTTTGCGCTCGTGCATCGAGGTGACGACGACGGTCTCGACCTCGTCGAACAGGCGTTCGCGGCTGCGCAGGAAGGCCGGCATGATGCCGACGACACGGCCGCCGGCGTCATGGGCGCCGCGCGCCGAGGCGCCCATCAGGCCCACGCCGCCGCCGCCATAGACCAGACGCCAGCCTGCCTCGGCTGTGGCCCTGCCGAAGGCGCGGGCGGCCTCGGTGTAGGCGGGATCGGCGCGGTCGGAAGAGCCGCAGAACAGACAGACGGACGGGCCGTCGAAGGGCTGGATCAAAACGGGGGGCAGGGACATGGAGCCTCAACTGAACGAATGCTGGGTCGGCCCATGGCCAAACCGGCGGCGGTCGGGGTAACAGAATCCCCGGGCGCTTGGCCGCCAGCCTTATATCGTCGGGACGCAGGATGAAACGTCGGATCATCGCCATGGCCGCCGTATCCGTGACTATGGTCGCGGCCCTGTCGGCCTGTTCCCGTGACGGCGAGGGCGCGCGGCGCGCGGCGGACGCCGAGGCGACCTCCCCCTGGGTGCAGCCTCCTCATGTTCAGACGGCAAGGCGCGACGGGGCGATGATCCTGGTTCAGGGCCGGGCGGGGCCGGACGCCCGCGTGGTGCTGCGCGGGGCCGACGGGGCGGCGGTGGCGGTCGGCGCCGACGCTACGGGACGATTCGAGCTGCGCGTTCCGGCCGCCCCAGGGGACATCCGGCTGACGCCCGAGGTTCAGGTCGGCGAGGACGCAGCGCCCTCTCCCGAGACTCTGGTGCTGATCCGGGGCGGGGCGGGGCCTATCGTGCTGGTCGCGTCCGGCGAGGCGACGGTGCGGCTGGACGGTCAAGGCGCGCTGGACGCGGTCGATTCCGATGGATCGGCGGTCATCGTGTCCGGCCGATCGAACGGCGCGCCCCCGGTCGTTCTGATTGACGGGGAGCGCGCGGAGGTCATGCGCGGACCGGGCGGGCGCTGGCGGGCCAGGGCGCCGGGCGGCGGGGCCGCCACGATCGACGTCGACGGGACGCGGTTCGCCTTTCCCGGATTGGGCGCCCAGTCGGACTTCACCCCGGTGCGGGCCGGCGAAGGCTGGCGACTGACCTGGCCGACGGGACCCAGCGGCCGTCAGACCGTCTGGCTTCCGGATCGCGGCGCCTAGGGCGCCGAACTTAGGAAGTTGTTAACCGAAGCGTCCAATGAAGGACCTGTCCCTTTTTGGGACGCACCATCACCGAACCTTTTTCAACCCGGCGTCCGCGTCGGGTTCTTTTTGTCTTGAGCTCAGACGGCGCGGTTGTCGATCAGCCGGGTCTTGCCCAGCCAGGCGGCGGCGAGGATGCGCGCCGGGGCGTCGACGACGCCGTCGCGGAACGGCGACAGGTTCTCGGCATGGCGAACGGCGACATAGTCGATCCGTTCGAACCCGGCCTTGAGGATGGCGGAATAGGCGTCCCGTTCGACGCCGGGCAGGGGGCGGCCCGCGGCGGCGCCGGCGGCGGCCTCGGCCAGGATCACGTTCAGGCGGCGGGCGACGGCCAGTTCGGCGTCGGACAGATAGTCGTTGCGCGAAGACAGGGCCAGACCGGTCTCATCCCGCTGGGTCGGGGCGCCGATGATCTCGACCGGCAGGTCCAGGTCGCGGACGAAGCGACGGATCACCATCAGCTGCTGATAGTCCTTCTCGCCGAACACGGCGACGTCGGGCTGGACCTGGTTGAACAGCTTGGTCACGACCAGGGCGACCCCGCCGAACATCTGGGGCCGGAAATCGCCTTCCAGCCCAAGCGCAGGCCCGGCCACGGCGACGCTGGTGGCGAAGCCCTGCGGGTACATTTCCTCCGGCGTCGGGGCGAACATCAGATGGCAGCCGGCGCCGGCCAGCAGACGGGCGTCCTCCTCCTGACGGCGAGGATAGCGGCCCAGGTCCTCGTTGGCGGCGAACTGGGTCGGATTGACGAAGTTGGAGGCCACGATGCGGTCGGCGCGGCGGCCGGCCTCGCGCACCAGGGTCAGATGGCCTTCGTGCAGGGCGCCCATGGTCGGAACCATGCCGACGGTCAGGCCTTGTCTTTTCCAGTCACGCACGACGGCGCGCAAATCCGCCACGGTGTGGACGACGGGGAGGGACGCAGGCTCGGTCATGGTGAAGCGGTTAACCCTTTGGCTTAAGCGTGTTGATGCACCAGACTTCAAACCCTGGCGGCTAGGGTCGTGCTTATGACGCCAGCACGAGCGACCCGTCCAGTTCTGATCGCGCTTACCTTGGCCCTTGCCGGCTGCGGGGCGGTCGAGGGCGACCGCCAGAGTTTCCAGGCGATGGCCGAGCGCGTGGCCGCCATCGACATCCCGCTGGATCCCAAGGCCATCGGTCCCGGGGCGGCGTCGCGTCAGACAGCGCAGGCCCAGGGCTTGCGTCCCGCCAAATTCTCGCCCGTCCATGTGGCGGTGCTCACGCCGCATCAGATGTGGGATGCGCGGGACGTCCTGAGCCGGGGCGGCTCCCTGGCGTTGGCCGAAGACAAGAGCGAAGACGGCCTGCGCGGCGCCGTGACGCGGATGGCGGAGCCGGCGGTCGAGCCCGCCCTGCGCGCCGCTGCGCCGGTCGTGGCCAGGGCCATGGTCGAACAGGCTGTCGCGCGGAGCGAGCCGCCCATGCTGCGCCCCGCTGTCGTTGATGCAGGTCCGCGCGCCGAAGGCCGCATGGTCCAGCTGGGCGCCTATTCCAGCCGGGCGGGGGCGCAGGCCGCCTGGGCGCAGCTGAAGGCCCGCGCCAGCCTGTCGAACCTGTCGCCGGTGTTCGAGGGCGTCGAGGTCAACGGCCGCAGCCTGACGCGGCTGAAGGTCGGGCCGATTCCGGTCGAGGCCGCGTCCGCCCTGTGCGCCGCCGCCCAGGTGGCGGACCCGTGGTGCCGCCGCGCCGGCTGAACTTCGGGCTGAAGTCCACAGCTGCGCGTTAACGCCTCGTTGACGTTTGCGGCCGGTGCGCCGACTCTGCCCCGTCCGAAGGCCGCGCAGTGTTGAGTCGCGTCGGTCGCCACAGAGGGTTTCCTCCATGACGCAGCCTCACGTGATCGTCCTCGGCAACGAGAAGGGCGGGGCGGGCAAGTCCACCCTGGCGATCCATATCGTCACCGGCCTGCTGCATGCGGGGCGCTCTGTCGCGATCATCGATCTGGACCTGCGCCAGCGGTCGATGCAGCGGTTCTTCACCAATCGCCTGGCCTGGCTGGCGGCGAACAGGCAGGAATTGCCCCAGCCCTTCATGCCCGACATGGGCGACGGCAAGGCTCTGGCCAAGGGCGGGGTGGACGAGCAGATCGCCGCCTTCGAACGCGCCTTCGACGAGGCCGTGGCGGCGGGCGTGGACGCCATCCTGATCGACACCCCCGGCGGCGACACCGCCGTGTCCAGCGCGGCCCACGCGCGGGCCGACCAGATCGTGACGCCGATGAACGACAGTTTCGTCGACTTCGACCTGCTGGGCGAGGTGGACCCCGTGTCGCTGGATCTGCTGAAGCCCTCGATCTATTCCGAAAGCGTCTGGGAGGCGCGCAAGGTCCGGGCGATCAGCCAGGGCCGGAACGCCACCATCGACTGGCTGGTGGTGACCAATCGCCTGGCCGTGGCCGAGGCGCGCAACCGCAAACGCCTGGAAGAGCGGATGAACAAGCTGGCCAAACGGGTCGGCTTCCGCGTCGGGCCGGGCCTGCGCGACCGGGTCATCTATCGCGAACTGTTCCCGTTCGGCCTGACCGTCGCCGACCTGTCGAACGACATCCGTCCGGTGGCCGTGTCCCTGGCCCATGTCGCGGCGCGCCAGGAACTGCGCAACCTGATGAAGGCCATGGGTCTGGAACAGGCCCTGGCGCCTCTGGACGTGGCCGCCTGAAAGGCGATCTGACCGCATGAGCCTGATCTGGCTGGCCCTGGCGGCGATCGCCGTCTGGGCCCTGGTGCGGCTGGGCCGCCAGACCGAGCGGCGCGGCCGGGCCCATTGGCGCGTGACGGCGACCCTGCTGGGATCGGTGCTGCTGGCCGGAGGCGCCTTGTCGGCGTTTCGCGGCGCCTGGCTGTGGGCGGGCGTGCTGGCGGCGGCGGGGCTGTATCTGGCCTGGTCGTCGCGCATCCGGCCCGTGGTGCGATCCGAACCGATCAGCGAGGCCGACGCCCGCGCCGTTCTGGGCGTGCGTCCCGGCGCGACCGAGGCCGAGATCCGCACGGCCTGGAAAAAGGCCATGGGCCGCGCCCACCCCGACCAGGGCGGAACCGAGGGCCTGGCGACGCGGGTCAATGCGGCGCGGGACAGGCTGTTGAGAAAGACCGGACGCGACTGATCGTCCCCGCGCTTTCGCTGCGAAGTTATGGAGGGCTGGGCGGGGCGCCGGGCCTTCGCCCGGAGTTTAGTGTTTTGGTTACCGTTTCGACGAAGGTTTGACGCCCCGCACGGGTGGTTGGCCTGCAAGCTCGGGGCGCCGAGCGGTGGCGGTCTTATCGCCTAACCCCATAAGCCTGCGACGGGTCGGCAGGGTCTGCGAACCCTGTCCCGAGTGCGGCCGAGTATCCCCCTCGACCCTCCGGCGGCGTCCTGAGACGCCGTCGGCGCGGAGGATTTGCACCCCCGCTCCCGTTCCATCCGCTCTCGCCGCCGCAAGGTCGCAGGCCAAGCGAGCCCTCCAAGCGACGAGACCGGGCGTGATTATAGGGGGCGGGGAGACCCTGGCGGGGAAGTCGGGGCGAGAATCTGACAAGAGATTGGAATCGTTACGGCAGGACCAGCGTCATTGTGACAGTTGGGGCCGTTCGGGCCCCCTCCGTCTCGCCGGCTTCGCCGGCGATCCACCTCCCCCAAGGGGGGAGGATTTTGGTGTTCGCATTCCTCCCCCCTTGGGGGAGGTGGCGCGGCGCAAAGCGCCGTGACGGAGGGGGCAAACGCCTCGGAAAAGTTGGTGGGGCGCCAAGAGCCCCTCCGCCCCTAAGGGGGTCCCGAGACAGCACGCCATTCAATCGGGGCGACGCTGGAATGGGGCGGAGGTTCGTCTCAGGCGTAGTTGAAGCTGATGGAGATGCGGTCGGACTTGGCCTGGTTGGTCGGGACCTCGTGGCGCAGCCAGCTTTCCCACATCAGGATCGTGCCGGGGCGGGGCGTCAGATAGACGAAGGGGCGTTCGGCCTCGGTCGCGTCCTCGGTGACGGAGGGGCGGGCCATCATGAAGGGCAGGCGGGGGTCTTCCAGTTTCAGCGACGAGGCGCCGTCGGGGATGTCGATATAGACGGTGCCCGACAGGAAGGCGTGAGGGTGGATATGGCTGGTGTGGCCGCCGCCGGGCTTGAGGATGTTGACCCAGAGATTGTCGAGCCGGGGCTTGCGGGCCAGGTCGAAATTCAGGGCCTTGGCGTAGGCGACGGCGTGCCGGTCGAGGTGGTGTTTCAACTCGGCGAACTCTGGGAAGCGCTGGGGCAGGTCGTTCAGCGAGGCGTAGGAGGTGTAGCCGCGATAGGCGTTGTCGCGGCACCAGCGGCGGCCGGCCGCGTCCTCCTCGGCCATCAGGCGGACGACGTCGATCAGTTGCTCGTTGAACTCGGCCCAGCCTCGGCCCTCGGCGAGGGAGGCTTCATAGACCTGGGTGACGAAGAGGGGGCGTAGGGACATGGGGGAGGGATAGCGGGTCGAGAGCGAGACGGAAACTCTCCCTCCCCATTTTGGGGAGGGGCGATCGCGGAGCGATCGGGGTGGGCCCGAAAGGGCGCGAGCGAAATGGCCATGACCGCCCCACCCTGGCTCCGCTGCGCTCCGCCGTCCCTCCCCATGAAGGGGAGGGAGAACGGCTGTGCAGGCGTGGACGATCCGGCTAAGAACGCGTCATGTTCAAGTCCGTCCTGGTCGCCAATCGCGGCGAAATCGCCTGTCGTGTCTTCCGCACCGCCAAGCGGATGGGGTTACGCACCATCGCCGTCTATTCCGAGGCCGACGCCCAGGCCCTGCATGTGCGCGAGGCCGACGAGGCGGTGCGGATCGGGCCGGCGGCGGCGCGCGAATCCTACCTGGACGGCGCCAAGGTGCTGGCGGCGGCCAAGGCGACGGGGGCGGAGGCGATCCATCCCGGTTACGGATTCCTGAGCGAAAACGCGGACTTTGCGGAAGCTGTTGCGGCGGCGGGTCTGATCTGGGTCGGGCCGGACCCGGCCTCGATCCGGGCCATGGGGCTGAAGGATGCGGCCAAGGAACTGATGATCCAGGCCGGGGTGCCGGTGACGCCGGGGTATCAGGGCGCGGACCAGTCGGAAGCGACCCTGACGGCCGAGGCGGCGCGGATCGGCTATCCGGTGCTGATCAAGGCGGTGGCGGGCGGCGGCGGCAAGGGGATGAAACGGGTCGATGATCCGGCCGATTTCGCCGCCGGTCTGGCCAGCGCCAAGCGCGAGGGGGCCGCGGCCTTTGGCGACGACCGGGTGCTGATCGAACGCTACATCACCCGCCCGCGCCATATCGAGGTGCAGGTGTTCGGCGATCGGCACGGCGATGTCGTGCACCTGTATGAGCGGGACTGCTCCCTGCAACGCCGCCACCAGAAGGTGATCGAAGAGGCGCCGGCGCCGGGCATGAGCGAGGCCGTGCGGGCCGCCGTGACGGACGCGGCGATCAAGGCGGCCAAGGCGGTCAACTATGTCGGGGCCGGGACCATCGAATTCATCGCCGACGCCTCGGACGGGCTGAAGGCGGACGGGATCTGGTTCATGGAGATGAACACCCGACTCCAGGTCGAGCACCCGGTGACCGAGAGCGTGACCGGCGTCGATCTGGTCGAATGGCAGTTCCGCGTCGCGGCGGGCGAGCCCCTGCCGCTGAAGCAGGATCAGATCAAGCTGAACGGCTGGGCCATGGAGGCGCGCCTCTATGCCGAGGACCCGGCGACCGGTTTCCTGCCGTCGATCGGCCGGCTGGAGCATTTCGTCATGCCCGAAGGAATCCGTGTCGACACCGGCGTGGAACAGGGCGGCGAGGTCAGCCAGTTCTACGACCCGATGATCGCCAAGCTGATCGTGCATGAGGACACGCGCGAGGCGGCGGCGGCGCGGCTGGCCGAGGCGGCGGGCGAGGTCGAGGTCTGGCCGGTCAAGACCAATGCGGGCTTCCTGAAACGCTGCCTGGACCATCCGCGCTTCGTGACGGGGGATGTGGACACAGGCTTTATCGCGGCGGAGGAGGGGACGCTGTCCGCTCCCGAACCTTCCAAAACCGTCATTAACAACGCCAGCGATCTGCTGTGGCGTTCCAGATCTGTGAATCCGGCGGATTCTTGGGACACTGAGTACGGTGCCGTCGGCTTTCGCCTCAATGCGCCCTCGGTGACAGAGCACATCTTCTTCATCAACGGAGCGGCGCATCAGGGAGGCTACTTGAACGGCCGACCAGTAGTCCATTACGGCCCGGAAATTGATGGTGGCTTCGTCGTCTTCTATCAGGGTGATGCCTATGAGGTGTCGCGTCGCGCGCCGCGAAGCGGGGCGGCAGGCGCCATCTCAGACGGCTCTCTCCGCGCCCCCATGCCCGGGAAGGTCGTCGCTGCGCCGGTCAAGGCGGGTGACGTCGTCGCCAAGGGCCAGCCCGTCGTGGTGCTGGAGGCGATGAAGATGGAGCACGCCCTGACGGCGCCCTTCGACGGGGTCGTCGAGCATGTGGCGGCTGTGGGCGATCAGGTGGTCGAGGCGGCCGTGCTGGCCGTGGTGAAGGCGGCGGACTAAAGCCCGAGACCGCCCAGCGGCCGGGTCAGGATCGAGTCGTCCATCTTGGCCATCAGGCCGTAGATGGGGCGCCAGGCGCCGCTTTGACGCAGATCTTCGCTCCAGGACAGATGGGTCGGCTGATCGGCCCAGACCTCCGTGACCCACAGGACGTCGGCGTCGACCAGATCGTGCGCGACGATATAGGAATGACAGCCGTGCTTCCTGACGGCGGGGTCCATCAGGAGCAGAGCGAGTTCGTCGCGGCGACCCGGGTATGCGGTCAGGCGCGTGATCAATCCGTACATACTGGTTCCGTGGCGTCCGGTAGCGCGCGGGCCATGATCCGGCTTCGTCGTTAAAGAAACTGGCCAAGGCGGATAAGGGCGACTACGTGGGCGCCATGCCGCTTCACATGATCAAACTGGGCGTCGGGGTTCCCGACGTCGACTGGCTGGAGGCCCGTGCGGCCAGGGGCGGGCCGCTGGTGGTCCATACCCGGATGACGCCGAAACGCGCGCCCGAGATCGAGGACGGCGGATCGCTGTACTGGGTGGTGAAGGGCGTGATCGTCTGCCGCCAGCGCGTACTCGACATCGCCACCCTGGGCGAGGGCAAGCAGAGCCGGTGCGAGATCACGCTGGAGCCCAAGGTCGTTCGCACGGCGCCGATGGCGCGCCGGCCTTTCCAGGGCTGGCGCTATTTCGAGCCCAAGGACGCGCCGGTCGATCTGACCGACCTCGACGCGGGCGAGGCGCCGGAGGAACTGGTGCGCCAGCTTCGCGAACTGGGCGCCTGGTAGGCCAGAGCTGCACGGTTTTTGGGTGTTGACCGGGGCGGTCGGGCGTGGCCTGTGCCGGCTCCGATGATCGCGCTCAGTTTCCAGACCCGTTCCGCCTTTCGCGACCTGCTGCACCTGGCATGGCCGGTGATCCTGGCGCGGATCGGCATCATGACCATGGGGCTGACGGACGCCATCGTGGTGGGGAATTTCTCCAGCAAGGAACTGGCCTTCCATTCGCTGGCCTGGGCGCCGACCTCGATCGTGGTGACGACGGCGGTGGGCCTGATGCTGGGCGTGCAGGTGATGACGGCCCGGATGCTGGGCGAGGGGCGTCGGCACGCGGTCGGGTCTGTGCTGCGGCGGGGCATGACCTATTCGCTGCAGATCGGGGTGGTGTCGATGATCGCCCTGATCGCCGTGGGGCCGTGGGGCCTGGGCAAGATCGGGCTGGAGGACGGACTGGCCGAGGGGGCGGGGCCGGCCCTGGTGGTCTTCGCCCTGTCCATGCCCTTCTATCTGATCTCGGTGACGGGCCAGTTCTTCCTGGAGGCCCTGGGGCGGCCCAAGCCCGGCATGGTGGCCATGTGGATCGCCAACGGGGTCAATCTGGCGCTGAACATCGTGCTGGTGCCGGACCTGCTGGGCATCGGCTTCGACGGCGCCTTCGCCTCGGCCTGGGCGACGTTCGGGGCGCGGGCGGCGCTGGCGATCTTCCTGGTGGTCTATATCCTGCGCCTGCCCGAGGCGCGGGCGCTGGGTATCTTCGACAAGCCCGAGCGCGACCCCAAGGCGGCGCGCGAACAGGTCAAGGTCGGCCTGGGCGCCGGCGCGTCCTATTTCATCGAGGTCGGGGCCTTTTCCGGCTTCACCTTCTTCGCCGGTCAGATCGGCGCCGCCGAGACGGCGGCCTGGGCGGTGGTGCTGAACGTCTCGGCCATCGTCTTCATGCTGCCCATGGGCCTGTCGTCGGCGACGGCGGTGCTGGTGGGGCGCAGCTATGGCGCCGGCGACGGGCGAGGGGTGTTACGGGCGGGTCTGGTCGGGCTGGGGGTGGTCAGCGCCATGACCTTCATCGTCGCCCTGCTGGTGTGGCCCAGCGCGCATCTGATCGTGGGCGCCTACAATCGCGATCCGGTCCTGCTGGCCATCGCCGCCCCGGCCCTGGTGCTAGCGACCCTGTTCTTCGTGGCGGACGGAATCCAGGTGGTGGCGGCCCAGGCGAACCGGGCGGCGGGCGACGTCTGGTGGCCCACGATCATGCATTTCGTGGCCTATGGGGCGGTGATGATGCCGCTGGGCTGGATTCTGGCGCACCGGATGGGCGTCGACGGTCTGGTCTGGGCGGTGGTGATCGCCAGCCTGGCCTCGTCTGTCCTGCTGACCGGGCGGTTCGTCAGGGTGGCGCGGCGCCTGCCATAGAATCTCCGTCCCCATGTAGGGGAGGGAGAGGTGACGTCGCCGCTTCCGCTCTCTATATCCCTGCGCTTCCCCGAACTCCTGGACGATCATGGCCCGCATCCTCATCACCTCGGCGCTGCCCTACATCAATGGCATCAAGCACCTGGGGAATCTGGCGGGCTCGATGTTGCCGGCCGACGTCTGGGCGCGGTTCAAGCGGGCCCAGGGGCATGAGGTCCTCTATATCTGCGCCACCGACGAGCACGGCACACCGGCCGAGCTGGCCGCCGCCGCCGCCGGCCAGGACGTGCGCACCTATTGCGACGAGCAGCATGAGATCCAGAAGGCCGCCGGCCAGGCCTTCGGCCTGAGCTACGACTGGTTCGGCCGGTCGTCCAACCCGCAGAACCATCGCCTGACCCAGCATTTCGCCGAGGCCCTTGAGAAGAACGGCCTGATCGAGGAGCGGGTGGATCGGATGATCTACTCGATCGACGACGCCCGCTTCCTGCCCGACCGCTATGTCGAGGGCACCTGCCCGCACTGCGGCCATGTCGGCGCGCGCGGCGACCAGTGCGACAACTGCGGGCGGCTGCTGGATCCGACCGACCTTATCGATCCCTATTCGTCGGTGTCGGGCTCCAAGAACCTGGAGGTGCGCGACACCCGCCACCTTTACTTGCTCCAGACCAGGATCGAGCCCCAGATCCGCGCCTGGGTCGACAGCAAGACCGGCTGGCAGGTGCTGGCCAAGTCCATCGCCTACAAGCATCTGGACGAGGGGCTGATCGACCGGGGCATCACCCGCGACCTGGCCTGGGGCGTGCCGGTGCTGAAGGACGGCTTCCCGCGTCCGGGCATGGAGGACAAGGTCTTCTACGTCTGGTTCGACGCCCCCATCGAATATATCGCCGCGACCGAGGAATGGGCCGAGGCGACCGGCGGGTCGTGGCGCGACTGGTGGCGTCTGGACGAGGGGGCCGAGGACGTCCGCTATGTCCAGTTCATGGGCAAGGACAATGTCGCCTTCCACACCGTCAGCTTCCCCGCGACCATCATCGGCTCGGGCGAGCCGTGGAAGACGGTGGACCAGTTGAAGGCCTTCAACTGGCTGAACTGGTACGGCGGCAAATTCTCGACCAGCCAGAAACGCGGCGTCTTCATGGACCAGGCGCTGGAACTGCTGCCGGCCGACTACTGGCGCTGGCGCCTGACGGCCTATGGGCCGGAACACGCGGATTCGGCCTTCACCTGGGAGGATTTCCAGGCCTCGACCAACAAGGACCTGGCCGATGTGCTGGGCAATTTCGTCAACCGGATCGTCAAATTCGCCGAGTCGAAGTTCGACGGCGTCGTGCCCGAGGGCGGCGAGGCGGGTCCGGTCGAGATCCAGCTGGAAGCCGACATCAAGGCGGGAATCGCCGAGGCGACCGAACAATTCGAGGCCATGGAGTTCCGCAAGGCCGCGTCCGCGCTGCGCGCCGTCTGGGTGCTGGGCAACGAATATCTGCAGGTCGCGGCGCCCTGGACGGCGTTGAAGACCGACCGCGACCGCGCGGCGGTGGGTGTGCGGACCGGGCTGAATCTGGTGGCCCTGTTCGCGCGTCTGGCGGCGCCGATCCTGCCCTTCTCGGCCGAGAAGATCGCGGCGTCGGTCGGGTCCAGCGACCTGAGCTGGCCCGGGGCTGACGAGGATGTGCTGAACAGCCTGGCCGTCGGTCAGGCCGTGGCGGCCCAGGGCGTTCTGTTCGCCAAGATCGAGGACGCCCAGGTGGCCGAATGGTCCGAACGGTTCGGCGGGGCGGACGCCTGATTTATCGAGTGGGGGGCGAAAGGCGATGACACCGAACCTGGCGCCTCTGACAGACGAACGGCTTGCGGCGATCCGCGAGCGGTTGTCCCGGACCGGCCGAACCCAGATCGACGGCGTTCTCGCCTCGGCAGACGCCCAGACCCTGTATAAGGCGGCTGCGGCGGCTGAATACAATGTCGTCACCCGACGCGGGACCGGCCATGTCGATCTGCCTGCCGCCTGGCTGGCGTCCTTGCAGCCCGATCAAAAGGTGGCCCTGGGGCATGCGGTGCAGGCCTCGGCCCAGGCCGATTTCCAGTATCTGTACGACAACCATCCGATCTACGATCTGGTCGAGGCAGGGCAGGCGGCGCCCGTCTGGCGCGACCTGCTGGCCTTTCTGAACGGCCCGGTTTTTCTGAATCTGATGCGCGACGTGACCGGCGAGGCGCAGATCGCCTTGGCCGACGCCCAACTGACCCGATACCGCGCGGGCCATTTCCTGACCGAGCATGACGACCATGCCGAGGGCAAGAACCGCTTCTTCGCCTATGTGCTGAACCTGACGCCGGTCTGGCGGATCGAATGGGGCGGCCTACTAGCCTTCCATGGAGCGGACGGCAATGTGTCCGAAGCCTTCACCCCGCGCTTCAACACCCTGAATCTGCTGAAAGTCCCGTCGCCCCATTCGGTTACGCAGGTGGCCCTGTCGGCGGGAGCGGAACGGATCTCGGTCACGGGCTGGCTGCGCGGCGTTTAGAATACCTAGTCTGGCACACGCTTAGGACGGTGACCGTCAGTTTTGGTCGCGCGCGCAGAAATGGTCGTACAGCACGGCCATGATCTGGATCGTCGCGGGATGGGCGATGAAATAGGTCAGGGTGCGGTGGTCGCGGCGGAAATCCACCACCCCCTCGTCCTTCAGCTTGGACAGATGCTGCGACATGGAGGCGGGCGCCACGCCCGTTTCGGCGATCAGGGCCGAGACGTTCCGCTCGCCCTGGGCCAGGGCGCACAGGATCATCAGCCGGTGGGGATTGGCCAGACCCTTCAGAAAGGCGGAGGCGTCGTCCACGCGCTGCGGAAGCGCGTGGGACAATTTCACCGTCATGGCGTCTTTACATTCCATGCTCGTCTCATATCGTAAAAATATGAATTGAGAAGGAGGCTGTCATGGCCAAGGACTATGCGGCGCTGACCCGCGACATCTCGACCTACATCGGCGAACTGCGCCGGCTGCAGCCGGGGCCGATGCAGGCCTTTTCGGAACTGGCGAAGTCGGCCACGGCCGAGGGGGCGCTGGACAAGAAGACCAAGGAACTGATCGCCCTGTCCATCGGGGTGACGCAGCGGTGCGACGGCTGCATCGGCTTCCACGCCAAGGCGCTGAAGGATCTGGGAGCCACGCGCGACGAGATCGCCGAGGCCATGGCGATGTGCGTCTATATGGGCGGCGGGCCGGCCCTGATGTACGCGGCCGACGCCCTGAGGGCGTTCGACCAGTATTCCGAAGCGGCCTAGGCCTCGACGATCGGCAGACCGGCGGCGCGCCAGTCCTGGATGCCGCCGGTCAGGTTGAACAGGGGCTGGCCCTCGGGGCCGGTCGGGCCGACGAAGGCGCAGACCTGGTGGCTGCGGCCGCCGCGCAGGCACATGACGATGATCCGGCGATCCGCCGGGAGGTCCAGCGCCTCCCAGGCGGCGGGCATGGCGCTGAGGGGGGCCAGAATCGCGCCGTCGATGCGGGCGGCGGCGAACTCGTCCGCCTCACGCACGTCGATCAGAACGGCCTCGCCCGCGCGCAGCCAGGCGGCGGCCGTTTCGACATCGACCGTGGCGACGGTCATGCCGGGGGCGCCGGCGCCGGCGCGGCGGGTTCGGCCGGGGCCGGAGTCGGGCTGGTCTCGGTGCGCTTGTGGCCCAGGTGTTTGGCGGCTTCCTCGGGACTGATCTCGATGAAGGCCGGGGCCGAGGCGTTGAACTCATCCATATTGCCGGTGCGGACCACCACCTGGCGGGCGCCGTCCCAGATCATGTGGAGGGCGACATACAGGACCACGACAAGGCCGATATAGCCGATCCAGCGGAAACGGTGCAGCAGTTTGGCGATGAAGGTCGCCGCCACTCCCATCAGGGCGATGGACAGGATCAGGCCGAAGACCATGATCCACGGATGTTCATGAGCGGCGCCGGCGACGGCCAGCACATTGTCCAGCGACATGGTGATGTCGGCGACCATGATCTGGAGCAGGGCGGCGCCGAACGACTTGCGCTTGAGCCCCAGTTCTTCGGGCGAGGGGCCGGTGCCGTGCTCGATGCTCATGGCGAGCTCGAGCTCCTTCTCCGCCTCGGCCTGGTCGTGGGTGCGCTGCTCCTGCAGTTCGCGCCACATCTTCCAGCAGACCCACAGCAGCAGCAGACCGCCGGCCAGCAGCAGGCCGACCAGGGCCAGAAGCTGGACCGTGATCAGGGCGAAGCCGATGCGCATGACGACGGCGGCGGCCAGGCCGATCAGAATGGCCTTCTTGCGTTGTTCCTGGGGCAGGGCGGCGGCGGCCAGGCCCACGGCCACGGCATTGTCGCCGGCGAGGACCAGGTCCATCAGCAGGACCTGGCCCAGCGCCGTGGCCTGGCTGGCGAGTTCGGGAGAAGAGAGGAATTCCATGATGGCTCCTTAACCCCGCTCGCGCCGTCTGTCAGCCGCGTTGCGCGCGCGTCGCCTCATAAAGCGCGACAGCGGCGGCGTTGGAGACGTTCAGGCTTTCGAATCCGCCGGGCATGGGGATCTTCGCCAGGACATCGCAGTGTTCGGCGACCAGCCGGCGGATGCCGTCGCCTTCGGACCCCATGACCAGAACGGTCGGCTGGCGGTCCAGCGCCTCTTCCAGCGTCTGTTCGCCGGCGCCGTCCAGGCCGACGGCGCGCCAGCCCAGATCGGCCAGCCGCTCCAGGGCGCGCGACAGATTGGTCACGCGCGCATGGGGCAGGCGTTCGGTCGCGCCGACCGCCGCCTTGGCCAGGGCACCGGCCAGGGCGGGGGCGTGGCGGTCCTGAACGATGATTCCCCGCGCGCCGAAGGCCAGGGCCGAGCGGAAGATGGCGCCGACGTTCTGGGGGTCGGTCAATTGGTCCAGCATGACGATGACGCCCTGGGCCGGCTCGGCCAGCTCTTCCAGCGAAACGCCCTCCAGCGGCTGAACCTTGAAGGCCAGGCCCTGGTGGACGGCGCCGGCTGGCAGCATCCGGGTCAGGGCCTGAACCTCGACGACCTCGACCTTGTGGCCGTGGGCCAGTTGGCCCTGTTCGATCTCGGCGGCGCGCTCGGCCGTGGCCAGCAACCGGCCCATGCCGCGACGTGCGGGATTCGCCAGCGCGGCCAGGACCGGATGACGGCCCCAGAGAAAATTATCGGCGTCGGACTTGCTCCGGTCCGCCGAACGGGGCGCGCGAGGGGGCTCCTCGCGGCTGGAAAAGCCTTGTGCGACGGGCTTTTGCCCCTTTTCGCGCGGGCCGGAAGACCGGTTTCCGAAGACCGATTTTTTACCGCTTTTACGGTCGTTGCGTTCTGTTTTCGACGACACTATAAGACGCCCTCCGATTTGGAGCCCCAAGGGCTTTCGGGTCTGGGCGCCCCCTCTATCCTAGAGGAGGCGACAAGCCGAAGGCTTTTGTTTCGTCCCGCTTGATTAAGGGCGGAACGAGGGGTCCATCGGTTCGACAAGGCGCGCTGGGGGAATGTCCCGAGTGGCAAAGGGGGGGGACTGTAAATCCCCTGCGTAAGCTTCGAAGGTTCGAGTCCTTCTTCCCCCACCACGCGCCTTGACGGATACGATGGATCAGGACGACGGAGAGGAACCGGCTGCGGCGTTCCCCAAGAACTTCCGCAGTCTCCGCGCGGGTATAGCACAATGGTAGTGCAGCAGCCTTCCAAGCTGAGGATGTCGGTTCGATCCCGTCTACCCGCTCCAGGTTTTTTGATCAGCATCGCGCCCCTCAACCCGGGCCATCAGGAGTTTGGCCATGGCCAAGGAAAAGTTCGAACGCACGAAGCCGCACTGCAACATCGGCACGATCGGTCACGTTGACCACGGCAAGACGACGCTGACGGCGGCGATCACGATGACGCTGGCGAAGGCTGGCGGCGCCAAGGCGATGGCCTATGCGGACATCGACGCTGCGCCGGAAGAAAAGGCGCGCGGCATCACGATCAACACGGCGCACGTTGAGTATGAGACGGCCAACCGTCACTACGCCCACGTCGACTGCCCCGGCCACGCCGACTATGTGAAGAACATGATCACCGGCGCGGCGCAGATGGACGGCGCGATCCTGGTGGTTTCGGCCGCTGACGGCCCGATGCCGCAAACCCGCGAGCACATCCTGCTGGCCCGTCAGGTCGGCGTGCCGGCCCTGGTGGTCTTCATGAACAAGGTCGACCTGGTCGACGACGAAGAACTGCTCGAGCTGGTCGAGATGGAAGTGCGCGAGCTGCTGAGCTCGTACCAGTTCCCGGGCGACGATATTCCGATCACCAAGGGCTCGGCCAAGGCCGCGACCGACGGCGTGAACCCGGAAATCGGCGAACAGCGCGTTCTGGCCCTGATGGAAACCGTCGACAGCTACATCCCGCAGCCGGAACGTCCGGTCGACCTGCCCTTCCTGATGCCGGTCGAAGACGTCTTCTCGATCTCGGGCCGCGGCACCGTGGTGACGGGCCGCGTCGAAAAGGGCATCGTCAAGGTCGGTGAAGAAGTCGAGATCGTCGGCATCCGTCCGGTCCAGAAGACGACCTGCACCGGCGTCGAAATGTTCCGCAAGCTGCTGGACCAGGGTCAAGCGGGCGACAACGTCGGCGTTCTGCTGCGCGGCACCAAGCGTGAAGACGTCGAGCGCGGTCAGGTTCTGTGCAAGCCGGGTTCGATCACCCCGCACACCAAGTTCCTGGCCGAAGCCTACATCCTGACCAAGGAAGAAGGCGGCCGTCACACCCCGTTCTTCACCAACTATCGCCCGCAGTTCTACTTCCGCACGACCGACGTGACCGGCATCGTGCAGCTGAAGGAAGGCGTCGAAATGATCATGCCCGGCGACAACGCCGAGCTGAACGTCGAACTGATCACCCCGATCGCCATGGACCAGGGCCTGCGCTTCGCCATCCGTGAAGGCGGCCGCACCGTCGGCGCCGGCGTCGTCGCCAAGATCATCGAGTAATCATTCTTTTGGCCTAACGCGCTCACGCGCTGCTTGAGGCCAGACGGATGTCGTCGCCTAACAGAACGGCCCCCGGAGCGATCCGGGGGCCGTTTTGCTGTGGGGCGGGGGCTGGCGGCTTTGACGCGGCCGACGCGCGAATCAGGACGCCGGCTGGTCCTTCGCCCCGTAGCGCATCCGACTCACGGCGTCGCTCACCCTGCGGAACGGCGCCTCGAAATCCTTGCCGGCCTTCCATTTCTCGAAGGCCATGACGTTTTCGATTCGACGGGCGACGAAGGCCTCGGCCGGCGCGCGACCGTCGAACCAGCGCATCGTCAGGGCGGGGATCAGGATGCCCGACAGGATGGTGCGCTTGGAATAGTGGTTCCAGTCCGTGGTCTCGTCGCCGGCCCAGCGCCACAGGTGGTCGGCGCTCTCCCAGGCCAGTTTCAGCCCCAGGTCGGCGTTGGTCGGCAGGGCGAGGAAGGCGGCGCAGCGACGGGTCGCCTCCAGGTCGGCGGCGCCGGCCTCCATCCGCTCGGACACGGCGCGGGCGATTCTCTCACGTATCTTTAAGGACTTGGCGTCGACTACGCCCAGGGCCTCAAGCGCACGGGCGTCATGGCGGCGCGAGAGCAGGGCGGCCAGATCACGCGCGCCATTGGGCAGAAGCAGTTCCTCGTCGCCGCGCGACAGGCCGCAGGCCTCGCAGGCTTCCCGCACCAGACGGGCGTTCCAGCCCAGGGCGGGCGCGCGCGCGACGGCCGCATCCAGCACGGTCTGTTCGGTCCGGTCGGCCCAATCGTCGTTCTGTGTCATGGGCGGATCATACGCCCGTCTCATCGGGCTTTCGAGCCTCGAAGAATGGTTGCGACGAACTGGACAGAATGGGGCGGCTCGTGTATCAGCGCGCCTTCATCCGGGAGCCCGACTTTCGGAAGACAATTTTATTTTGTTCGCCCGTCTCCCTCACAGGACGCGGCGGGCGGCCAAAGGAGAGTTCAACCTGGTACAGATTTTCGTTCGCGATAATAACGTCGATCAAGCGCTGAAAGCCCTCAAGAAGAAGATGCAACGCGAAGGCAGCTTCCGTGAAATGAAGCGCCACGTGCATTACGAAAAGCCGTCGGAAAAGCGCGCCCGTCAAAAGGCCGAAGCTGTCCGCCGCGCCCGTAAGCTGGCCCGCAAGCGCGCTCAGCGCGAAGGTCTGCTGCCCCCGCCGAAGCCGCGGGTTCCCGGCCCCGGCGCCGCTGGCGGCAGCCGCTAAGGCTCAGGCTCAGGCCAAAAGATTCAAGGCCGCCTCCGCAAGGAGGCGGCCTTTTTCTTTGCCTCCTCCCGGCGAAGCGGGGAGGAGACCGCGTCTCGCCCTCACCCCCGGCCGGTGATCGCCCGGCCGAAGGTCTTCCAGCTCAGTTTGACGTCCGACAGGGCGCCGGCCCGGAAGGCGCGGCCGGCGATCCAGACCATCAGGGCGGCGGTGGCGAACATGCCGATCAGGGTCAGGACGATCTCGACCAGAGGCGGATCGCTGGGCGCGCGGGCGCTCATCAGGAAGGGAGTGAAGAAGGGAATCCACGACAGGACCTTGACCACCGGCGCGTCGGGACTGGTCAGGGCCATCTGCATGACCAGCATGGGCACGACCAGGATCATCATGATCGGTCCCATCAGGGTCTGGGCGTCGCGCGGCGTCTCGCAGAAGGCGCCGATGGCCGCGAACAGCACCGCGTACATCAGATAGCCGCCGACCATATAGGCGATGAAATAGAAGACCAGGCCGTCGTGCATCAGCACCTGTCCGACCGTCGCCGCCGTCTGGGGCGAGGCGGACAGCAGACCGAACGTTCCGATCCCGCCCCAGACCACCAGCACGCTGAGGGTCAGCATCGCCACGCCCAGCACCTTGCCGGTCAGGATTTCGGTCGCCGAGGCCGACGACAGCAGGACCTCCAGGATCTTGTTCGACTTCTCCTCCATCACGCTGTTCAGCAGGATGGAGGCCCCGGTGATGACCAGGGACCATAGCAGGAAGCCGGCGGCCAGGCCGATGAAGGAGGGGATGCGGTCGCGCATCGAGACCTCGCCCCCGCTGGCGGCGTTGGGCGAGAAGGCCTTCACCTCGGGGCGGAAGCTCTGCACCTCCTGGGCCACGGCCGGGGCGACCCCGGCGGCGGTCAGCAGTTCGGTGCGGCGGGCGTCGCGCAGGGCGCCGCGAATGAAGCCGGAGACGTCGTTGTCATTGGCGCGGCCGGTCCAGACCTGGGCGGCGGGCTTGCCGTCGACGCGGCTCAGGAAGACGACCGCGTCCAGGCGGCGGTCCTTGGGCGTCTCCTTGTCCAGGGCCGTCTTGATGGCGGCGTCGCGGGCCGGGCCGGTCGCCTCGGCGATGGCGGGCGGCGGGGCGACCAGGCGGATCTTGGGACCGCTGATGGAGGCGACGGCGCGGCCGGCGCCGGCCTGTCCCTTTTCGGCGGCTTCGCGCAGACGCTCGTTCTGACGGTCCAGATCGGACTGGAGCGAGGCGCGCACGGCGGCGGCCAGGCCCGTGGCGGTCGGACCGTCCTCGACGACGGCCACGGCCTTGATCGGTTCGGCCGACTGGATCAGCAGGGGAATGCCGCCGCCCAGCACGGCGAACAACGGCAAGGCCAGCAGCGACAGCCAGAAGCCCACGGTCTTGGCGTAGGCGACATATTCGCGCCGGGCGATCAGCAGGGTGCGCTTCATTGGACCGCCTCCGAAAGGGTGACGGCTTGATCGGGATTGTCGCCGGTCAGGCCGATGAAGGCGTCGTGCAGCGTCGGCTCCTTCAGGGCGAAGCCGCGCACGTCCAGCCCGTTCAGGAAGGCCGCCTTCAGCGTCTCCTGGCCGCCGGCGCCGGGTGCCAGGGCGATCTTCAGCCGTCGCACCCCGTCCTGGTCGGACAGGGTCTCGACCCCCGCCACGCCGGGCAGGGCCGCCGCCGCCTCGGGCGTGATGGCGCCGTCCAGATCAAGAAAGCGCGGCGAGGTGGCCTTGGCCTCGTCCACCGAACCCTCGAAGGCCTTCTTGCCCCGGGCCAGCAGCACGACCTTGTCGCACAGCCGTTCGGCGTGCTGCATCACATGGGTGGAGAACAGGACGGTCGCCCCGTCGGCCGCCAGTCCCCGGATCATCTCTTCAAGCCCCTGCTGGTTCATCGGGTCCAGACCCGAGAAGGGCTCGTCCAGGATGACGAACTCGGGCTTGTGGACCACAGCGGCGATCAGCTGGACCTTCTGGGCCATCCCCTTGGACAGCTCCTTCATCTTCTTCTTCTGCGCCGCGCCCAGGCCCTGCTGCTCCAGCAACAGTTTCGCGCGCTTCTTGCCATCGTTCATCGGCAGGCCCTTCAGGGCGCCGAAGAAGGCGATGGCCTCGACCGGGGTCATCTTCTTGTAGAGGCCGCGCTCCTCGGGCAGGAAGCCGATCCGGTCACGCACGAACCGCCCATTGGGCGCGCCCAGAATATCGATCCGCCCCGCGCTCGCCTCCTGCAGCCCCAGGATCATCCGCAGGGTCGAGGTCTTGCCCGCCCCGTTCGGGCCCAGAAAGCCGCAGATCGAGCCCTTGGGCACCTGGAAACTGAGATCGCGCACGGCGTCGAACCCGCCATACCGCTTGCTTACGCTCTCCAGCGTCAACGCCGCCGTCATCTCGTCTCCCCCCACAGTTGCAGTCAGCCTAGCAAGGCCGAACCGGTCCAGGCCAGCCGCTTCGGCGTCGCGCCCCTACTTCAGGACGGGCAGGTCGATATAGGAGGCGTCCTCGCCCGCGTGGTGGAGGGCGTTGTCGGCGATCACGCCCTGGGTTTCCGTCTCGTTTGGGCCGCCCGTATTCAGGTTGCGGACGAACTTCGGGAAGTTGGAGCTGGTCACCTCCACGCGGATCCGGTGGCCGGGCTGGAAGGTGTTGCTGACCGTCATCGGCGTGGGCTGCACCGTCGCCACCTGTCCGGGGACCAGGGGCGTCGGCCGCGCATAGCCGTCGCGATAGCGCGCCCGCATGATGGTGTCGCCCAGGATATAGGCCGTCCCGTCCGGCGCCACGTCCACCAGCTTGACGGCGAAGTCGGTGTCCTGCGCCGACGACGAGACTTTCAGCACCGCATCGATGAAGCCGGTCACCTGCATCGGCGCGGTCAACGGCTCGGACGTATAGACCAGCACGTCGTTGCGCGCCTCGATCGGGCGCTGGTCGAAGGCGCCGGCCGTGACCAGGCCGCCGTTGCAGCAGTCGCCGCCGCCGATGGTCTGGACCGGGTTCATCGGGTCATAGCGATAGCGGTCGGCCGCTTCGCCGACGGGCGGCGCCTCCAGGCTGAGGCGGCCGTCGCCGTTCAGGCTGTTGGCCTCGCCGTCCGAGCGCAGATACATCCGCACCGTCTCGACGCCCTGCGGCGGCCACTGGGCGGCGGTGCGCCACCTGTTCTCGCCCATGTTGAAATACTGGACGTGCGGGGTCGTGGCCGGGAAGGCGCGGGCCTCGCCCTTCAGCCAGCGGTCGAACCAGGCGGCGACCAGGGCGTCGCTGTCGAAACTGGCGTCGCCCAGGTCCCGGTCGCCCGAGCGGAAGTTCGGACCCAGGCCGCCGAAGGCGCAGTGGTTGTTCGGTCCGACGACGACATACTGGTTCTCGGCCGCCTCGCGGTCCTGGGTGGTGGAACGGGCGTGGTTGAACAACTCCATGTTCGGGCCGATGGAGACGTCGTACCAGCTGTTGAACCACAGCGACGGCACGCCCCAGCCCATGTCGTCGTGATACAGGCCCCCTTCGCGCCAGGCCGGATCATCCGGCGTCCGCGCGATCAGTTCCTCGAACGTCGCCGGCGGTTCGCCCAGATCCTTCAGCATCTCGTTGACGGGCAGGTGGCGGATCTGGCTGGGCCAGTTCACATCCGGCTTCTCGGCGTCCAGGTCGTTGTAGCGGACGATCCGGGCGCGGGTTTCCGGATCGATATCGCCGGGGATCTGGGCGCGCTGCGGATTGTCCACGCCGTACAGCCAGACAAAGAACAGGTTGCGGGGCACGCCGCCCGTGTACCAGTTGCCCTGTTCCTGGAACCGACCGACCTTGCCGATGCCGGCGCCGGACGCCTGGGGCGCCATGGCGGCGTGGGCAGGATGGTTCTGGGCGGCCAGGGCCAGCTGCCACTCGGCCGAGGAGGAACAGCCCAGGGTGCCGACCTTGCCGTTCGACCAGGGCTGGGCCGCGATCCAGGTCAGGGCGTCATAGCCGTCGGTCTGGGGATAGCCCAGGATCTCGTAATCGCCCTGCGAGAAGTAGCGGCCGCGTTCGTTCTGCATCACCAGGGCATAGCCCCGGCTGACCCAGGTCAGGGCGCTGCGCGTCGAGCGGGCGTTGTAGGCCAGTTCGTTATAGGGCGTCCTGACGAAGACCGTGGGCAGGGGCCCCTTGGCGCCCTTGGGCCGATAGATGTTGGTCGCCAGGCCCACCCCGTCCCGCATCGGAACCATCACCGCCATCTCGACATCGGCGATGCGGGACAGTTCGGACTGGGCCGCCGCGTCGCTGTAGCGGTTGTAGTTCTGGGCCGAGGCGGCGATGGGGGCGGCTGACAAGGCGGCCGCGACAACGGCGGCGACAAATCTGTTCATATCCAGTCCCTCCACAGAAAGGGGAGGTTAGGACGATCTCGGCCCGCGTCGCAACGGATTGCTCAGGCTCAGGCCTTGGCCTTCACCGCCACGTCGAAATGTCGGCCCATGACCTTGGTGGGGTTCACCTGGCCGCCGTTGCGGCGGACCTCGAAATGAAGGTGGGGACCGGTGGAATAGCCGGTGGAGCCGACAAGGCCGATGCGCTGGCCGGGCGTGACCGCGTGGCCGCTGGCCACGTCGATGCGGCTGAGATGGCCATAGACGGTGCTGAGGCCGTTGGGGTGGCGGACTTCGATGAAGTTGCCGTAGCCGCCGGCGTCATAGCCGGTGCGGACGATCCGGCCCTCGGCGGCGGTGAAGACGGTCGTTCCCTTGGGCGCGGCGATGTCGACGCCCTTGTGGGCGCGGGCCCGGGCCTCGATCGCCAGTTTGCGCAGGCCATAGGGCGAGTTGATCGCATAGCCGCGCACCGGGGCCGAGAAGACGATCTGGCGCATCACCGGACCGGGCGCCTCGACCTGGGCCTTGACCGGCGGGGCCACGGGGGCGGCGGCCAGGGCGGGCGGCGGGGTCTCGCGCGTCACGCCGGGGGCGGCGGCGGCGGCCAGCACGGCCACGGCGGCGAAGGCGACCGTCTGGCCGGAGTGGATCAGAAGGCTCTTGCAGCGCGCCAGGGGCGCGTCGGTCAGCAGGCGTCGCATTCGGCGGCGTCTCCAGCGTATTCACGCTCTGGATTTGAAGGCGCGGCGGCGCGGTCTCGCGGCGGCCGTCCCAGGGGAGGCCGGCTTATGCCCGGCGGCTGGGGCGACTTTTGGGCCGTCGTCCGGCGGCGGATGGTCGCAGAGCGTCAGCCCGGGGGACGGCGTGCGATCAGATCGATGAGGGCCGAGCGGCCATGGTGGCCCGAACCTTCGTGAAGATCGGCGTCATAAGCGTCCAGCGTCTCGATCTCGAAATCCCCGAAGGCCTGGCGCAACAGCTCCGGCGTATAGAGGTAGTCCACCTGGGGCGGACCGCCGGTGCCGTATTCGATCTGGCGCGGGGTATAGCCGTGCAGCAGGATCAAGCCGCCGGGTTTGACGGCCCTCTTCATGCCCTCGAAAATCTGGTGTCTGAAATCAGGGGCGGCGAACTGGATGAAGACAGCGACGACGGCGTCATAGGCGGCCTGGGGCCAAGCCCAGTCCTGCAGGTCCTGCACCCTGAAATCCACCTCCACGCCCGCTTCGCGAGCCAGGCTTCGCGCCTTGTCCTGGCCGGACGGCGAGATGTCGGTCGCCACCACATCGTGACCCAGAGACGCCAAATACACGGAGTTGCGACCCTCGCCGTCGGCGGGGGCGAGAATTCGACTGCCCGGTGTCAGAGCCTTCGCGTGGTTCAGCAGAAAGCGGCTGGGGGCCGTGCCGAACACATAGTCGTCGGTCGCGGCATAGCGCGCGTCCCAGCCGGTGCTTGCAGTCGCCATGATCGCCCTCGTTATTTTGCGAGTCGTTATCAACATTCCGCGCCCGGCGCAATCCGCCGAAGGGTCAGGCGATGATGTCGGGCAGGATCTGGTCCTCGATCTTCACGATCTCGTCCTTGATAGCCAGTTTCTTGCGCTTCAGCCGGGCGATCATCAGCTGGTCGGGAACGGCGGCTTCGGTCAGGGCGTCGATGGAGGCGGAAAGGTCGGAATGTTCGAGGCGCAGCAGTTTGACGCGGGCGTGAAGCGCCGCCTCTTCCTCGCTGTATTCCGGAACGTCGTCATTCATCGTGCAATCCCCGAAACGATTATAGCCACCGGCGTCTCAGGCCGGAAGGGCGTCGGCCAGCCGGATCAGGGCGGGACGCGGCGTAACCTGGGCCCAGACCCGCGCCGTCGCGACCAGGGCCTCGACAAAGGGGCGAGGCGAGCCTGTCGGGGCCTCCGACGCCAGGGCCTCCAAGGCCTCGAGCAGGTGTCGCTCCGCCAGCAGCTCCAGCGCCTTGACCCGGTCGCGCACGGCCTGGCGGGGTTCGTCGTCGATGTCGGGGATCGGCGCCTTCAGGGTGCGGCGGATCGCACGCAGCGGCGCCACCACGACGCTGTCCCAGGCGCGAGCGGTGTCGCAGGCGGCCTCGATGGTCTCGGCGTCCGGATTGCGACCCGTGGCCGCGATCCAGGCGGACCACAGCAGGACCGGCACGTTCTGCTCATGATTGTCCTGCAAGGCCACACAGGCCTCGCTGACGCCCGGCGCGCCATAGGCGGCGACCGCCCAGTCCCACAGGGGCGCGGATTGAGCGGCCGTCACTTGAGCCCCTCCCAACGCCGCACGGCGCTCCAGTCCAGGCCGAACAGGTCCAGGGACCGGCCGACCGACTGGTCCACCATCTCCAGGATCGACGCCGGCCGGGCGTAGAAGGCGGGCAGGGGCGGGGCGATGATCGCCCCCATCTCGGTCAGGGCCGTCATGGTCCGCAGATGACCCAGGTGGAAGGGCGTCTCGCGCACCATCAGCACCAGGGGCCGACGTTCCTTCAGGGTCACGTCGGCGGCGCGGGTCAGAAGGGACGAGGTCACGCCGGTGGCGATCTCGCTCATCGTCTTCACCGAACAGGGGGCGACGATCATGCCCAGGGTCTTGAACGAGCCGGAGGCGATCGTGGCCCCGACGTCGGCCATCTTGTGGACGACGGTCGCCTTGGCGGTTAGGTCGGCAGGCGACAAATCCGTCTCCTGCGACAATGTGAGCAGGGCCGCCTTGGACACCACCAGATGGCTCTCGACGCCGAGATCCTTCAGGGCGTCCAGCACCCGTGCGCCATAAATCGCTCCGGAAGCCCCTGAAATTCCTACGACTAGCCGATAAGGAGGGTTCCGTATGGCTCCGTTCACATCATGGACCATTTTAAGGGTCAGCCTCCGTGGGTCCGGCGAGACCGGCTGTCACTGGAATGTGATTCCACAGCCTGCCGAACCGGGCGCTCACTCTACTGGTCCCTAACCTACGGAGGCGCAAGCCATGACCATCGAGGCTCGTATTCGCGAACTGGGTAATCGTCATCGCACCCTGGATCAGACGATCCAGAAGGAGCTCACCCGTCCGTCCGTGGACACGTTGCAGGTCAGGGAGCTGAAGCAGAAGAAGCTCCGGCTGAAGGAAGAAATCACCAGTCTGGAGGCGCGGGCCCACTAAGGGGCGCACGACCTCCCGAAAACGACGACGGCCCCGGAGCGCGATCTCCGGGGCCGTTTTTCGTTCTGTCTCCGCCCTGTCGCGTAGCGATGGGAGGAGGCGACGCGTCTCAGTCCTTGGTGCCGAACACCGACGCGGCGGTCGGTTCGGCGCCGGGACGCTGGCGGGCTTCCGGCACGAACTCGGGTTCGGCCTCGACTTCCTCCACCGGCTGGATGGTGCCGCCGCCCTTCTTCAGGTCGTCCTTGGTCTTCTTGTCGGCGGCCTTCTTGACGATTTCGTCCAGCACCAGCTGGCCGACCAGGCCCAGGGTGACGGGATCGACCGGCTTGATGTTGGCGCTGTTCCAGTGGGTGCGGTTGCGCACGCTTTCGATGGTGGACTTGGTGGTGCCCAGCAGTTTGGCGATCTGGGCGTCGGTCACTTCCGGGTGGTTGCGCACGAACCAGGCGATGGCGTCCGGACGGTCCTGGCGACGCGAGACCGGCGTGTATTTGGGGGCCGGCTTGGCCGACTTCATCAGTTCGGCGTGACGGCTGACGATGGCCTTCAGGCGATAGTTCTCGTCGGCCTGGGCCTTGTCCAGTTCCTCGCGGGTCAGCTGACCGCCGGTGACGGGATCGACGCCGCGGATGTCGCGGGCCACGTCGCCGTCGGCGATGCCGCGCACTTCAAGCGGATGCAGGCCGCAGAAATCGGCGATCTGCTCGAAGCTGAGGGAGGTGTTGTCGACCAGCCAGACCGCAGTGGCCTTCGGCATAAGAATGTCGCTCATGGGGCGTTCGTCCCGGAATGGTGGGGCCGCCGAATGGGGGTTCGGCTGGCGTTGGATACGACGGCGCCCGGCCTTTCGACCGGGCGCTTATGGTTTCGATATAGGCCTATTCGCCCGAAAAGAAAACGCCGCCGAACATTCACGTACAGCCACGGTTCATGTGCGCCGAGGCAACCTTCGCGGTAGTCGAGGCTTTCGCCTTCGGGAGAGGAGAAACATCATGTCCATTCTGCTTGGGGCCGCCATGGCCGCAGCCCTGGCTTCGGGCCAGGACATCACCGCCCAGCGGGTCGCGCCGCGCGGCAGCTACGCCCGGTCCTGCACCGAGGCCTATACGCACCGGGGCCGCCTGTACGCCGATTGCCGCGACATGCGCGGCCAGATTCGCGGCACCTCGATCGAGCTGGCGCGCTGCGGCGATGAGGAGATCAACAACGACAACGGCCTGTTGGTCTGCGGCCGGTTCCGGGGCGACTACGAGGATCGCCAGCCCGATCGGCCCGGCGGCGGGCCCGGCAATGGGGGTGGTTGGAACGGCGGAAATGGCGGCGGTTGGAACGGCGGCCACGGCGGGGGGTGGAACGGCGGCGGCTGGGGCCGGTCTTCGATCACCGTCTATGAGAATTCGAACTTCCGCGGCGCCTCGCGGGAATTCGTCGGCGAGGACCGCAACCTGGGCCGCACGCCTTTCAATGACCGGATCAGCTCGGTGCGTGTCCAGGGGCGGTGGGAAGTCTGCACCGACGCCGAGTTCCGGGGCCGTTGCCGTATCGTCGAAGGCGACATCCGCAATCTGAGCGGCGGCTTCAACGACAGCATCTCGTCGATGCGCCCGGTGCGGGGCGGTCGCTACTAGGCCGTCAGCACGAACTTGCCGACGTGATCGCCCGCCTCCAGCGCGCGATGGGCGTCGGCGGCGCGCTCCAGCGGGAAGGTCGCCTGCACCGGCGGCCGGACCGCCCCCGAGATCACCCAGGGCCAGACCGTCGCCTCCACGGCGGCGGTCAACCGGGCCTTTTCGTCGGCTGAACGGCTGCGCAGGGTCGAGCCGGTCAGCACCAGCCGTTTCAGCATCACCCGCATCAGGTCGATCTCGACCTTGGACCCCGACAGCGAGGCGATGACCACCCAGCGCCCGCCGGCCTTCAGCGCCTTCAGGTTCAGTTCGGCGTAGTCCCGCCCCACCATGTCCAGCACCACATCGGCCCCGCCCGCCTCGGCGATGGCGGCGGCCAGATCGTCGGTTTTGGCGTCCAGGCTGACGTCGGCGCCCAGGGCGCGTGCGGCGGCGGTCTTGTCCGCCCCGCGCGAGGTGGCGATCACCGTCGCGCCGGCGGCCTTGGCCATCTGGATGGCGGTGACGCCGATGCCGCTGGTCGCGCCATGGATCAGCAGCGTCTGGCCGGCCTTCAGCCCGCCCGCCTCGAACACATTGGCGAAGACGGTGAAGACCGTCTCGGGCAGGACCGCCGCCTGCACATAGTCCAGTCCGTCCGGGATCGGCAGCAGATGCCGGGCGTCCACCACGACCCTGTCGGCGTAACCGCCCCCGCCCAGCAGGGCGCAGACCCGGTCGCCGACGGCCCAGCGCGTCACGCCCTCGCCCACGGCCTCGACCTCGCCGGCGACTTCCAGCCCCATGATGTCCGAAGCCCCCGGCGGCGGCGGATAGACTCCATTTCGCTGCAACAGGTCCGGCCTATTGATTCCCGCCGCATGAACCCGAATCATCACCTCGCCGGCGCGGGCCACAGGGTCGGGCCGGTCCGCAGGCCGCAGCGCCTCGGCCGGTCCTGAACCGCCTTCGATCTCGATGACCCGCATAGTCGCTCCGCTTGCAATCGTCCGTGTCCGGGCGTTCAGATAGGCGCCCCGGCCGCGCGCGGCCATGGCAGAATGAAGAAAGGCGACGACGATGTTCGAGGATATCGAACCCCGCCCCCGGCGCGGCGAGGCCCTGACGGCCCTGGGGCGCGAAGATCTGGACCTCTATTCGATCGACGACCTCGAGGAGCGGATCGAGGCGCTGGACCATGAGATACAGCGCGCGCGCTCGGCCATAGAAGGCAAGAAATCCAAGAAGAGCGCCGCCGACGCCCTGTTCAAATTTGGAGCGTGATCGCGCAAGGATCGAAACCGTGGCATGACGGTTGCAGTCCTGACGACACGGGCGCCGTCCTTGCCCAAAGTCAGAACAAGCGTCCACTCTCGATGATGATGTCCACCATGACCCTGAGCGACACCCAGAGCACGGGCTCCAAGGCCGACCGCGGTCGCAAGGTGCAGGACTTCGCCCGCTCGGAACTGTTCGACCGCACCTTCCGCGAGGGGATGGAGCTGGTCGAGGAGACCGCCGCCTATCTGGACGGGGAGGGGCGCCGCGATTCCAAGATGCTGTCCCGCGCCGCCGCCCTGGCCTATGCCGCCGAGAGCATGAAGCTGACCACGCGCCTGATGCAGATCGCCTCGTGGCTGCTGGTCCAGCGGGCCGTGCGCGAGGACGACATGACGCCGGACGCCGCCTGCGAGCCGCGTTACCGCCTGAACGACCGCAAGATCGAGAGCGAACCCAGCCACGCCGAACTGCCCATCGCCCTGGTGGAATATCTGGTCCGGTCCGAAAAACTGTTCGACCGGGCGCTATATCTGGACCGCCGCATGTATCTGGACGTCCAGGAAGAGCAGCCGCAAAATCCCGTGCTGAGCCAGCACGGCCTGCTGGAAGCCGCGTTCAAGGGCTGAAGCGTATAACGCTGAACTTCTCCCTCCCCGCAGGGGGAGGGAGACGACTATGAGTTCTACGGCCCGACGTCGTTGACGTCGCGGCGGCCGTCATCGACCGGTTTGGGCAGGCTGACGGCGATGCCCAGGGCCTGGGCCAGCTTGTCGTCGCGGCCATAGACGTCCTCGCGGAACGCCACCCGGCCCTGACCGTCCACGAAGGCGGTCCAATAGAGCAGGCGCACCGAGATCTCGCGGCCGGTGGTGACCCGGGTCGTCTCGCGCGTGTCTTGGGCCGTGTCGAACTGCGCCAGCTTGACCGGGTCGGGCGACAGCAGCAGCCGCGCGAACTCGACCGCATTCTGCACCCGCACGCAGCCGTGGCTGCGCTGGCGCATTGAAAGGTTGAACGCCGCCTTGGACGGGGTGTCGTGCAGGAAGATGGCGTAGCTGTCGCGCAGCTCGAACTTCACATAGCCCAGAGCGGCTTTCGGCCCGGCGCGCTGGATCACCGTGCCGTTCTGAACATACATGTCGTTGGCGGCCAGATAGGCCGGCCCCTTGGGCAGGATCTCCCGGCGGGCGATGCTGGCCGGGACATACCAGGGCGGATTGGCGACCACCGAGGCGAAGGGCTTCTCCAGGCTGGGCGTCTGGTTTTCGGCCGAGCCGACGACGACGCGGTTGGAGTGAACCGGCTTGGCGTCCTTCCAGTAGACCATGATGGCGGCGGCGGTGTTGACCTCGATCCGCTCGGGCGCGACCTCGCGCTTCAGCCAGCGGCGGCGTTCCAGGTTCAGGGCGATCTGGCGGGCGCGGTCCTCGGCCGAGGCCGACAGCGAACGCTGGGTCCCCGTGCCGATGCGGCCGTCGGCGCCCAGACCGTGGCGGACCTGGAAGCCCTGAACCGCCTGTTGCAGCTCCGACCCATAGGTCAGGCCCTCGGTCTTCAGCCGCGCGCCGTTCGCCGCCGTCAGGTCGCCTTCGGCCGTCAGCCGGTCGATCAGGGCCGGGATGCGCCGGTCGCTCATGTTCGGCTCGATCGTCGGGCCGGCCGGGAAGGCGGGCCAGCCGCCCTGGGCCGCCAGGCGACGATAACGGACATAGCCCGCCGACAGGTTCTGATAGCCGATGTCGGTCGGCGCCAGACCCTCGAACCAGTCCAGCAGGATGTTGCGGGCCAGGGCGTCGCTCAGGCCGCGCGGCAGGTCCACGCGGTTCTTCTGCATCTCCCACAGGTCTTCGACCGTCTCGGGTCGGACCTTGCCCTCGGCCAGGACGCGGCCATAGGCCAGGGCTGCGGCCGTGGTGCGCAGATCCGACGAGGCGGGATCGGCGGCCAGGCCGACGAAGTCGAAATAGTCGCCGGCCGACAGGCCGTGCCGCTCGGTCCGACCGGCGACGGCGTTGAGGGCGCGCAGCCGATCGGCGGTCCACACCGGCCGCCAGCCGTTCATTTCATAGAAGGCGCGGACGTCGGCCTGTTGCGTCTCGGGCAGACGCGAAATCTGGTCGTTGAAACTGTTGTAGAAGGCGGTCGCCTGCGAACCGCGCTGCACGGTCACCTGCTGCGCGCGCGCCGTGGAGGCGAGGGTCACGGTCGCCGTCGCGACGCCCAGACCCAGTTCCCGTCTATTCATAACCCGTCCGCTTCCCGATGGGTCGATCCCCGTGGATCGACGCCCTTGCTTCGCCGTATGTGCGAACGCCGCTTATGTTACCGATGTTCCCGGCAAACAAAAAGCGCCGGTCCCGGGACCGGCGCTCTTCGTGAGCCGATTGCTGCTCAGATGCTGCCCAAATGCTGCAACGTGTCGCAGCCAGGACGCGCTTACTTCTTGATGAAGCCGGCGAACTTGTTGTTGAAGCGCGAAACGCGGCCGCCGCGGTCCAGCAGGTGGGCGTTGCCGCCGGTCCAGGCCGGGTGGGTCAGCGGATCGATGTCCAGGTTCAGCGTGCCGCCTTCCTTACCGTAGGTCGAGCGGGTCTGGTACGAGGTGCCATCCGTCATCACCACGGTGATGAAGTGATAGTCGGGGTGCGTATCGGCCTTCATTGGTCGTCGTCCGGTCTCTGGCGCGGTGACGATGCCGACCGTCGGTGCGCGTGAAATTGAGAATCCCGCCGAAAGAGTCAGCGGGAAAGAGCGGGGCGTTTACACCGGGGGGCGTTCCGGGGCAAGAGGCGGGCGCAATGACCGATCAAACCGCCGCTCCCGCCCGTTCCGCCGCCGTTTCGGGGCGCGCCTCCGGCGTCGGAACGGCCGAAGGCCGACCCAGCGCCGGGGCCCTTTTGATGGAGCAGATGTCCGAGGCGGGCGAGAAACGCGCCAAACGCCGCGACATTCGCCCCCTGGCCCGCCTGATCCCCTTCGCCATGCGCCACAAGGGCCATGCCCTGATGGCGGTCTTCTGGCTGCTGCTGTCCACCACCGCCTCGCTGGGGCTGACGGTCCTGGCCCGCGGGGCCATCGACCATGGGTTCGAGGCCGGCGGCGCCAATCTGAACCGGTGGTTCCTGCTGCTGGGCGCCAACGCCCTGTTCCTGGGCCTGGCCACCGCCGCCCGCTATTTCTACGTCACCCGCACGGGCGAGCGCGTCATCGCCGATGTCCGCAAGGGCTTGTTCGGCCGCATATTGACGCTGGACCCGTCCTTCTACGCCCATATGCGCACCGGCGAGGTGCTGTCGCGCCTGACGACCGACATCGCCCTGGTCGAGACCCTGATGACCACCTCGGTCTCCTATGCCCTGCGCAACTTCCTGACCCTGATCGGCGGGGTCGCCCTGCTGTTCTTCGTCAGCCCCAAGCTGACGGGTCTGGTCATGCTGATCGTGCCCTTCCTGCTGGGCCCCATCTTCATCTTCGGCCGCCGGGTGCGCAAACTGACCGTCGCCTCTCAGGACCGGTTCGCCAACGCCGTCGGCTTCGCCGGCGAGAGCGTGGACGCGATCGAGACCGTCCAGGCCTTCGGCCGCGAACGCAGCGCCATCGCCCGGTTCGGCGCGGCCGTCGAGGACGCCTTCGCCGCCTCCCTGACCCGGATGCGGGCGCGGGCCTGGATGACCGCCCTGATCATCATCGTCATGTTCGGCGGCGTCACCCTGGTGCTGTGGCTCGGGGCGCTGGACGTGGTGGCGGGGGTGATGACGCCCGGCGCCCTGCTGCAGTTCGTGCTGCTGTCGGTCTTCGCCGCCGGGGCGGTCGGCGCCCTGGGCGAGAGCTGGGGCGATGTCCAGAAGGCCGCCGGCGCCATGGAGCGGATCGAGGAGCTGATGCAGGCCACGCCCGACATCGCCCCGCCAGCCCAGCCTGTCACCTTGCCGTCGCCGCCGCGCGGCGAGGTGTCGATGTCCGCCGTCGGCTTCTCCTATCCCGGCCGTCCCGACCTGCCGGCCCTGAAGGGGTTCAGCCTGACCGTGCGTCCGGGCGAGACCGTGGCCCTGGTCGGTCCGTCGGGGGCGGGCAAGTCCACCGTCTTCCGCCTGTTGCTGCGCTTCTATGATCCCCAGGCCGGCGTGGTCTCGGTCGACGGCGTCGACGTGCGCCAGGCCGATCCCGTCGCCGTGCGCGACCGTTTCGCCTGGGTGTCGCAGGAGACGCCGCTGTTCTCGGGTTCGGCCCTGGAGAACATCCGCTTCGGCCGCGAGACCGCCACCCTGGAAGAGGCCCGCGCCGTCGCCGACAAGGCCCAGGCCCTGGGCTTCATCGACGCCCTGCCGGAAGGTTTCGACACCCCGCTGGGCGAACGCGGCAAGAGCCTGTCGGGCGGTCAGCGCCAGCGTCTGGCCATCGCCCGCGCCCTGGTCCGCGACGCGCCCATCCTGCTGCTGGATGAGGCGACCAGCGCCCTGGACGCCGAAAGCGAACGCCTGGTCCAGATCGCCCTCGACCAGGCCATGGAAGAGCGCACCACCATCGTCATCGCCCACCGCCTGGCCACCGTGCTCCGCGCCGACCGCATCGTCGTCATGGACGACGGCCGCGTGGTCGAGGAGGGGACCCACGACCAACTGGTGGCCAAGGGCGGGCTTTACGCGCGGTTGGCCGAGCTGCAGTTCCGGGCCGGATAGACGCGCGGTCCGGCTACCTGGATCGCGCCAGGGCCGGGAAGTCGGAGAAGACGGCGTCCACACCCGCCTCCGCGAAGGCGGCGGCGTAGCCCGCCATGTCGCCATGGTCGGCGAACCCTTCGCCCCGCCGCCGCTCGGCCGGGAGGAAGGCGTTCTCGGCCCGCAGGGTCCAGATCACCACCTTCAGCCCCGCCGCATGGGCGTCCGTGACCAGGGCGCTGGGCGCGGTCGTGCGGCCTTCGGCGTCGCGCGGCAGGACCAGGGTCATCTCCGGCGCGATCCAGTCGGCATAGGCGGCCATGGCCTTCAGGCCTTCGGGCGTGATCATCTGGGCGTAGGTCTGCGAAGGCCGGTCCTCGGGCGCGCCGGCTGCGCTGACCAGTTGCGCCAGCGGGACGTCGATCCTCTGCGACAGCCGCTCCAGCGGTCCGACCTCGAAACACTGGACGATGACGGGCGCGTCGGCGCCGGTCAGGCTCAGCCGCTCCAGTTCGCCCACGAAGGCGTCCTCCATCGGCAGGCCGATGGCGGCGAAATAGGTCGGGTGTTTCAGCTCGGGGGCCACGGCGATGGTGCGGCCGGTCCGGGCGGAGGCTTCGCGCGCGATGGCCACGACCTCGTCGAAGGTCAGGATGGGCTCTTGCCCGTCATAGGCGACATTGCCGGGCCGGAACTCGGGCAGTCGCTCCCTGGCCCGCAGGGTCTTCAGCTCGACCAAGGTGAAGTCCTCGGTGAACCATCCGGTGATGGCTGCGCCGTCGATGGTCTTGGTGGTCTTGCGATCCGCGAACTCGGGCCGGTCGGCCACGTCGGTCGTGCCGCCGATCTCGTTCTCGTGCCGGTCGATGAAGACCCCGTCCCTGGACATCACCAGATCCGGCTCGATCACATCGGCGCCCTGTTCGATCGCCAGTTGATAGGCCGCGCGCGTATGCTCCGGCCGTTCGCCGGACGCGCCGCGATGGGCGATGATCAGAGGCTGGGCCACGGCGGGCGTTCCAACGAGCAGGGCGAGGGCGGTGACGATGGCGCGGATCATGCTCCTTGGATAGGGACGCCGCGCGACAACCGAATGACGACGGCGTTTCTCCCTCCCCCTGCGGGGGAGGGGGGCGAAGCGCAGCGGAGCCGGGTGGGACGGGCAGGGCGAAGTCCCCCAGACCGGATCGCGCGCCAGCCTTGCCGCCCCCACCCCGTCGCTTCGCGACGCCCCTCCCCGGTCGGGGAGGGGGAGGCGGCTGTGCGGCCTCAGCCGCCCTGCAGCACCTTGCGCAGCTGCGGATGAAGTTCGCTGTTGCTGGCCAGGATCGACACGCCGGTCTTGGGATCGCCGTCCGCCTCGATCGTCGTCACCGACCCGCCGGCCTCGGTGACGAACAGGATGCCCGCCGCCACGTCCCAGGGCTTCAGGCCGCGCTCATAATAGGCGTCGTAGCGGCCGGCCGCGACCCAGGCGAAGTCCAGGGCGGCCGAGCCCAGGCGGCGGATGCCGGCGACGCGCTGGCCGATGGCGTGGATGTCCTTGATGGCCTGGGCGTGGCCCGGCTTGCCGATGAAGGGCAGGCCCGTGGCGACCAGGCTCTCCGACAGGTCGCGACGGCCGGCGACGCGGATCCGCTGGTCGTTCAGATAGCAGCCCTTGCCCTTCTCGGCCCAGAACAGCTCGTTCATCACGGGGTTGTAGGTCACGCCGGCCACGATCTCGCTCGAACCGTCGGGCGCCCTGCGCTCCAGCCCCACCGTGACGGCGAAATGAGGCATGGCGTGCATGAAGTTGGTGGTGCCGTCGATGGGATCGACGATCCAGGTGTGGGACTTGTCGGTCCCCTCGATCATGCCGCGCTCTTCACCCAGGAAGCCGTAGCCCGGGCGGGCCTTCATCAGCAGTTCGTACAGGGTGTCTTCGGCGCGCAGGTCGGCGGTCGTGACGAAATCGCCCGGCCCCTTCCGCGACACCTGAAGCTGCGACACCTCGCCGAAGTCGCGCAGCATGGGGCGTGCGGTCTTGCGCACCGCGTCGAGCATGACTTGGAGCAGGGCGGAAGCGAGGGCCATCGGCGGATCTCCTGGTCCGCATGTCCTGAAAAGGCCCATTCTTCAGTAGGATGGGAGCCCGGACATGCGGAGAAGTGCAAGAAAGGGAACGGCCCCGGATGAGGCCGGCAGTGAGTCTTAGTCCGCGCGGCGGACGTATTCGCCGCTGGTCGTGTCGACGATGATGCGTTCACCGGCCGACATATAGGGCGGGATCATGATCCGCACGCCGTTCGAGGCGATGGCGGGCTTGTACGAGGACGAGGCCGTCTGGCCCTTCACGGTCGGCTCGGTTTCGGCGACTTCCAGCACGACCTGATCCGGCAGCTCCAGGCCGATCGGACGCTCTTCGTGCATCTCGATGATCACCTTCATGCCCTCTTGCAGATAGGGGATGCGCTCTTCGCCGACCCAGTCCTTCTGCAGCTCGATCTGCTCGTAGGTGGCGTCGTCCATGAAGACCAGGCTGTCGCCGTTGTCGAACAGATAGGAGAAGTCCTTCTGCTCCAGCGTGACGCGCTCGACCTTGTCTTCCGACCGGAAGCGTTCGTTCAGCTTGTTGCCGGTCTCGAGGTTCTTGGCCTCGACGTTGGCGAAGGCGCCGCCCTTGCCGGGCTTGACGTGGCTGGCCTTGGTGACGACCCACAGGCCGCCATTGTGCTGCAGGACCATGCCGGGCTTGATGGTGTTGCCGTTGATCTTCATGGGGTCACATCGGGAATGGGGTTGCGCCCACGCGCCCGGATGGGGCGTGGCGAATAGGGCGCGATCCCTAGAGGAAGCCCCGGCAAAGGGCAAGGCGGCCTAATGCAGGCTGCGGCCGCCCGAGACGTCGTCCGCCTTGCGATGAAGCAGATTGCCCATCCGCACGCCCGATCCGGTCGGCGCCGCCATCTTGCCCGCGCCTTCGTCCAGCTTGCGCGCCTCGTGGGCGAAGGCGGCGGCCAGGCCCGCGGACGACATGGCCGCCAGCACCTGTTTCCACATCGACGACGGGCGCAGGCCCAGCCAGACGGCGTTGACGGTCTGGGCCGCGACCCACAGGCCCATGGCCCTGGTCCGCTCGCGCGCCGGCGGAGCGTTCCAGACACGCACGGCCGACAGGGTGGTGGCCGAGAACACCGCAGGAAGGATCAGACTGAAGGCGCCGTGGGGCTTCTCGGTGATCGGCAGGTCGCGGTCGCGAACCTGTCTCAGGGACCGTTTCGGCCTCAGCGCGCCAGAGGCTATGCCCGTCGCCAGCAAGGCGAACCCCACCGTCAGGGCGACGCCCATGGCCACATGCCCGGCGCTGCGCCCCTCGCTGTTCAGCAGGTCCACAGCCGCGTCGCGCACATCATCAATGGCGTCGTCGATGTCAGTCATGGTCCGCTCCAGCTTGCCCGTCGAAATCTAATGGCCGGGACCGGACGCGGTTCCGTCAGACCTCTTCCGGCTCGACCGGTTCCATCTCGCGCGGATCGAAATCATAGTCCAGCAGGTCGCCGGGGCGACACTCCAGAACGGCGCATAGTCGCGACAGGGTGCTGAAGCGAATGCCCTTCACCTTGCCGGACCGGAACAGGGAGAACTGGGTTTCGCTCAGGCCGACCTGGGCGGCGACATCGCGCGCCTTCAGGCCCTTGCGGACCATCAGATCATTCAGGGTCACGCGAACGGGCATTCAGATCATTTCGTCCATCTCGGCCTGCAGCAGGCCCGCCTGATCGATCACCCGTCCCAGAAGGAAGAGGGCGCCGCCGATCATGCCCAGGGTCATGCCGGCGACGTCGAAATAGGCCCAACTGCTCCGCTCGTCGCCCAGAAGCCGCATCAGATTGGTGACGCCGAACACGCTGAGCAGCCCGCCGAAGCCCAGCGCCAGCCCCACACGACGCAGGGCGGACGACAGGGTCGGCTGGATCAGCCGCCCCTTGGCCAACTGCCCCAGCGCCGACCCGATCGACCAGACGGCGAACAGGTAGAGAAGCGTCGGCGAGGCCCAGGCGATCTCCCGAAGCAGGAGGGTGAGGTCTCTGTGTTCTCCGCGTGCGGCGAAGACCGCCGGCACGATCACATACATCAGCGCCAGGATCGCGCCGACGCTGCAAACCATGAAAACCGCGAGCCAGCGAAACTGCCGGCACATGCGGCGAAAACGGGCGAGATCGTCGGCGGCCATGGGTTTCCCTGCGGAGCTGAACCTGTCGTGTCTTTAATCTTGACTTAAAAATCCTCCTCGCGCAACTTTATCTAAAAGTTAAACGCGGGGTGGGTTATGGCGGCCATAGAGACAGTAGGGCTGACGCGCATGTTCGGCCGTCGTTGTGCGGTGGACTCGGTGTCCATGACGGCGCCCAAGCATGCGGTCTATGGGTTCCTGGGGCGCAACGGCGCCGGCAAGACCACGACGATGAAGATGCTGATCGGGCTGTTGCGACCCACCTCGGGCGTGGCTCGGGTCTGCGGCGTCGACGTCGCGCAGGATCGCAGGGGGGCGGCCCGCAAGATCGGCGTCCTCCTGGAGGCGCACGGCTTCTACGCCCACCTGTCGGGACGAGAGAACCTGGACCTCACGCGCCGGCTTCTTGGTCTTGCGGCGACCGAGATCGACAGGGTGCTGGAGGTCGTCGGCATGACACGCGACGGCGGACGCCGGGTCGGCGACTATTCGCTGGGGATGCGTCAGAGGCTCGGCATAGCGCGCGCCCTGCTGGGGTCCCCGCCGGTGCTGATGCTGGACGAACCGACGAACGGGCTGGACCCCGACGGGATCGCCGACATGCGCCTGTTTCTGCGCGAACTGCCGATCCGCGCGGGGGCGACCGTCCTTCTGTCCAGCCACCTGCTCGGCGAGATCGAACAGACCGCCACCCACGTGGGCGTGATTCACGAAGGCCGACTGGTGGTCGAGGGCGAACTGGCCAGGCTGAAGGCCGAACTGGCGCCCGAGATCGGCTTGCGCGTCGATGACCCGGCGCGCGCGCGGGCGGTGCTGCAGTCGCTGGATCTGACCCTGAGCGAAGACGCGGGGGGCCTGGTGGCGCGGCTGCGTCCCGGCAACGATCACGACCAGGTCTGCGCTGCTCTGAACCGCGAGCTGGTGGCCGCAGGCGTCGCTGTGTTCGCCATCGGCGCCCGCGCCCGTTCGCTGGAGGGCGTCTATCGCGCCGCTTCCGCCCTGTCCCAATCCCGCTTTGCGGAGTCCGTCTGATGCTCGCCGTTCTGTCCGTCGAAATCCGCAAGCTGAACCGGTCACTGGCCCTTGTGTTGGCCGCGACCGCTCCGGCTCTGATCGCCGTCTTCGCCTTTTCAATGCTGCTGCGGTCCGAGACGCCTTGGGAATGGGAGAGGTGGATCGGCAGCGCCACGGCGATCTGGGCCTATTTCATGATGCCCATGTGCGTCACCGCCCTGACCGCCCTGGTCGCCCATATGGAGCATGGGCCGCGCAGCTGGGATCACCTGCGCGCCCTGCCTGTGCCACGCTGGACCCTCTATGCGTCAAAGGCGGTCTGCGTGATCGGCCTGGTGCTGATCATGAGCGCGGCCGTGCTGGCCATGACGATCGGGGCTGTGGTCCTCGGCGGCCTCATCAAGCCGGAGGCGGCGGCGGCTGGAGGACTGGACCTCGCGGCTCATGCCTGGATCCTGGCCAAGATCGCGGCGGCCGCCGTTCTGATGATCGCCCTTCAGTTCTGGACGGCGATCCGGTTCGCCAGCTTCGTGCCCGGCCTTGTGCTGGGCATCGGCGGAACCTTCTTCGGCGTGGTGGCGACCTCGGCGAAAGAGGGCGTCTTCATGCCCTGGCAGATGCCGGTGAATATTCTGGCGACCGAGGCGTGGCGCGTCCAGACCGCCTTGACGCTGGGCGGCGGTCTGGGTCTCGTCGTCCTCGCGGCGGCGGTGATCCACCTGGCCCGCCGCGAGGGCTGAGGATCGATCAGCCGCCGGTGGCGCTGTTGTCGGTGACAATTTCCTTCATGGCCGACTGCAGATAGTTCTGCGCGCCCATCAGCTCGATCAGCTTGTGCTGGTTTTCCAGGAAGTCGATGTGTTCCTCAGTGTCGGCCAGAATCTTCATCAGCAGGTCCCGGCTGACGTAGTCGCGGGTCTCTTCGCACAGGGTCACGGCGGCGGCGGTCGCGACGCGGCTGTCCAGCTCCAGTTGCAGGTCTGCGCCCAGGCATTCGATCGGATCCTCGCCGACCTTCAGCTTGTGCAGGTCCTGCAGATTCGGCAGGCCGTCCAGGAAGAGGATGCGTTTGATCAGCATGTCGGCGTGTTTCATCTCGCCGATCGATTCTTCGTAGATGACGTGCCCCAGGTGGGCCAGACCCCAGCTTTCGAACATGCGCGCATGCAGGAAATACTGGTTCACCGCCGTCAGCTCGTTGGTGAGCACCGCGTTCAGCGTGCGGAGGATAGCGGGGTCGCCCTTCATGGCCGTGTCCTTGGTCTTGCGACGGCGCCTTCGCCGTCTGTCGAGCGACGCAATACCACAGTAAAATCGACCCTGCTTATTTGCGAGTTTTTATCACTGCATTGATAGTGCGAGTGATTTTCGGCAGCAAGCGAGGGGCTATTCAGCCGCCATAGCGAAGGCTTCGCGGCTGTCCTGGATCATCTGGCGCATCTCGCAGACGCATTTGGCGCATTGGGCCTGGCACTGGTGGCTGGCGAAGATGTCGCGCGGCCGACAGGCGCCGGCCTCGATGGCCTGGGCCACATCCCGCTTGCGAAGACCATTGCAGTTACAGACGTACACGAGGGTTCTACGCGTTCCATAGACTGAGAATGGTTCGCTATAGCACCCCTTAAGGCGATTGCAAGTCGTTCGCATGGGTGTGCGACGACGGACCCGTTGACGAATGGTCGCAGGAGGGGGAAGTCAGCCCCATGGCCAGAACCCCGACCGTTCCCGATCGCCCGCCCTGCCGGCTGTATCTGATCACCCCGCCCGCGATCCCCGATCTGGACGCCTTCGCCGCGACCCTGGACGAGGCCCTGGGCGCCGGCGACGTGGCCGCTCTGCAGATTCGGCTCAAGCCCGCCGACGACGCCGCCATTTGCGCGGCCGTTGAGCGGCTGGCGCCGATCGCGCGGCGTCATGGGGTGGCGGTCCTGCTGAACGACCGACCCGATCTGGCGAAGGCCACGGGCTGCGACGGGGTTCATATCGGTCAGGAGGACGGTTCGCTGGCCGAGGCGCGGCGCATCCTGGGACCGGACGCCATGATCGGCGTGACCTGCCACGACGACCGCGACCTGGCCTGGGACGCGGCCGAGGGCGGGGCGGATTATGTCGCCTTCGGCGCCTTCTATCCGACCGACACCAAGACGACGGTCCACCGACCCGGTCTGGAGATCCTGACGGTCTGGCAGGAGACCGTCGAGACGCCCTGCGTCGCCATCGGCGGAATCACCGTCGAGACGGCGGCGGAGGTGGCGCGTGCGGGCGCAGATTTCATCGCCGTCAGCGCCGGGGTCTGGTCCTACGACGCAGGTCCAGCTTCAGCGGTTAAGGACTTCAATCATAGATTGAATAATTAGCATGTGACCATGTTTCAGGGGATATTAGGAACCGCATGGTTTGATGGCGCGATCAATCGCCTCGAGACCCTGCATGACCCTGAGCCGTGTGCTCGACATCGATGTCGCGGCGCCGCCGACGCAGCCGTCGGCCGCGCGCATGCGCGCGGCTGAGCCGAGCAGGGGCGATGTCTTCGCCCACCCCTTGATTCCCGTGATGACCGGCGTGGCTGTCGCTGTTCTGGCGGCGGTGTCCATCGGCTGGGCCCATAGTCTGGGGCTCATCACGGGACTTTGGGGCGTGTGCGGGGTGGCGGTCGCCGTTTGGCTTCGGACCGGGCGAGGGCGGCGTCACGACGTGGCCTTCGCCACCGTCCTGATGATCAGCATCCTGATCGGCGAGTTGATCGCCGGCTACAAGCCCATGCTGTCCCTGCTGTTCGCTCTGGCGAACATGGTGGAGATCATCGGGGCGGTTCTTCTGGCGCGCCGCTTCGCCCCGACGCTGAACGTGTCCAGCCTGAACGGCGTGGCGCGGTTTCTCATTTGCACCGCGGCTCTCGCGCCGATACCGGCGGGCGTGTTCGCGTCGATCGCCTTGGCGCCGTTCGGCTCGGGCGACGTGCTGGAGACGTTTCAGACCTGGTGGTTCGGTCATGCGGTGGGCTTGGCTGTCATAGGCACGCTCGGCTTGTCTCTGACCTGGTCCACCCTGGCCCGTTTCACCCGCCCCGGCGCGTTGTTGGAGGCCGGTCTGTTGCTGGCGGGCGTGCTGGCTGTCCAGTTCTTCGGCCTGACCGGCCATGCCGAGATCGGTGTGGCGATGATCCCCTTGCTGCTCGGCGTCGCGGTCCGACTCGGCGTCGCGGGCACGGCCTTCAGCCTGCTGGTCGTCACCCTGCTGTCGGTCGGGGGCGCCATGCTCGGCTACGGTCCCCATATCGAGACCCTGAGCCGGTCGGAACAGGTTCTGGCGGCCCAGCTCCAGGTTCTGGTCGGCTATATGCCGATCCTGCTGGTCGCGGCCCTTCTGGAGGAGCGCGACCGACTGTCCGAACGGGCGCGAGCCGGGCAGGTCCGGGCGGAGCGAGCCTCGGAGGCCAAGTCGCGCCTGCTCGCCAATGTGGCGCATGAGATCAAGAGCCCGGTCGCCGGCGTGATCGGCATCGGCAATCTGTGGTCGACCGGCCAGCTCGGGCCTGTCACGCCCCAGCAGACGGAAATGGCGGACGTGCTGGTCAAGACCGCGCGCCAGGTGGAGGCGCTGGCCCACGACCTGCTCGATGTGGCGCGAGCCGAGTCCGGCGCGGTCAAGGTCGATCTGCGGCCGACCGATATTCCCGGCCTGCTGGAAGACGTAAGGCGCGCGGCCATGCTCAGGTCGGAAGCCCAGTCGGTGGATGTGCAGGTGGTCTGCGAGGGCGACGGTCTGATCGCGGTGGCCGATTCCCAGCGACTGGCGCAGGTGATCGACAATCTGACCAGCAACGCCCTCAAATACGGCGGCTCTGGCGGGCGGGTGATTCTGCGGGCGCTTCGTGCGGACCAGCATATCCGCATCGAGGTGGTCGATTTCGGTCCGGGCCTGTCCTCGCAGAAGCAATCGCAGCTGTTCGAGCCCTTCAACCGTCTGGGACTGGAGCGATCCAGCTTGGAGGGTCACGGCGTCGGTCTGGCCATCGCCAAACGACTGGTCGAACTGCAGGGCGGCGCCATCGGCGTGATCTCGAGCCCCGGCGAGGGCGCGACCTTCTGGGTGAATCTGCCGCACGCCTGACCGCACGCTTGCGGTTCCTTCGGCGCCGGGTAATGGTCCGGCCATGGTCGTCATCGCTCTCGCCGTCGCTCTTGTGTCCGGGCAGGACACGTCCACGCCGCGCTCGGCCTCGGATCTGACTCGCGATCTCAACAGCGGACCGCCGTTCGCGACCTCCGCCCCGACCTCGGCTCCTGTTTCGGCCCCCGCGCAGGTCGCCCCTGCGCCTGCGCCTGCGCCCGTCGGGGTGGAGCCGGCCCCGCAGTCCAGGCCTGCGCCCCAGCCCTCGACCTTGACCCGCGACCTGAACAGCGCGCCGGCCTCGACCGCCCGGCCCGTGACGCCCGGGGCGCAGACGCCCGCTGCCCAAACGCCCGCTGCCCAAACGCCCGCTGCCCAGAGGCCTGTTGCCCAGAGGCCGGTTACGCCGCCGCCTGCGCAGACCCCTGTCCGGTCTCCATCGACCGCCCCCGTCGTCCAGCGCCCCACCGCCGCGCCGACGCCTGCGCCGGTTCAGGCCAGTCCCGTGCGGCCCGCGCCTGCGCCCGCGCCAACCCAGACGCCGTCGACGGTCGCCCCGGCGCCTGCGCCGCCCGTCGGGCCTCAAGGATTGGACGCTGCGGCCATGGCCGCCCTGCCGTTCACGCTGGACCTGCCGTCCGGAACCGTGCTGACCCAGTCGCGCGCCGGCGCTGACGCCCGAATCTACGCCGTCCGTCGCGGGGACACGGTTCTGGTCATGATCTACGCGGGGCCGGCGTCGCAGTTTCCCATCTATGACGGCCAGATGATCCAGGCCGGCGGACGGGCCTCCATCGTCGTGACCGAGGGCGGACGCCGCCTGGCCATCGAGCATCTGTTCCAGCGTGCGACCGCGCCGCTGGAAATCCACGTCTGGGTGGCGTCGCCGGACGGCGTCGACCGCGAACAGGGCGAACGGATCGCCCAGTCGGTCGACGCCCGCTAGACGATCTCAGTTTTCGGACCAGACCGCCATTTCGGTTCCCGCCGGATCGGCGAAGTGGAACCGCCGGCCGCCGGGAAAGGCGTAGATCGGCTTCAGGATCACGCCGCCCGCCGCCTGGACCTTGGCCTGCATGGCTTCCAGATCGTGGGCGTAAAGGATGGGCAGGGGCGTCTTGGTCCGCTCGGCCTGATCGGCGTCGAAACCTCCATCCAGTCCCTGGTCGAACGCGGCGTAGGTGGGGCCGTAGTCCACGAAGGTCCAGCCGAAGGCCTGGCTGTAGAATTCCTTGGTTTCGGGCAGGCTGGCGGCGGGCAGTTCGAGGTAGTCCAGTTTTCCGTCTTCACGCACGGGTGATCTCCTGGGGTGCGGCGCCACCGACGAACCTCTCTTGCACGCCGCCCGGATGTGCGCAAACCTGCAAACGGTTCGCAGTTGCAGGAGTCGCTGATGATCGTGATGACGACGGGTCTAACCGGCCTGATGGCTCTGATGCGACAGGATGAGAAGACGGCCGCACGAACGGAAGAGCGCGCGCCTGTCCGCCCGACAGTGGTTTCGGACAGTCAAAAGCTGCGCGCCCGACCGGGCTGATCGACCCCCCCTCAGTCCTTGGCCGTCAGCCCACCTGGGCGCGGTGGCGCAGCAGGGCGTCGGCCAGGACGCAGGCGGCCATGGCCTCGACCACCGGCACGGCGCGAAGGGCGACGCAGGGGTCGTGGCGGCCCTTGGTGCGCAGGTCGGTCTCCTCGCCGTCGCGGGTGATGGTCTGGCGCGGCGTCAGGATCGAGGAGGTGGGTTTGAACGCCACCCGCGCCGTCACCGGCTGCCCCGTCGATATGCCGCCCAGAACCCCGCCCGCATGGTTGGACAGGAAGACCGGCTGCTTGTTCAGGTCCAGCCGCATCTGGTCGGCGTTGTCCTCGCCCGACAGTTCAGCGGCTGCGAAGCCGGCGCCGATCTCGACGCCCTTGGCGGCGTTGATCGACATCAGGGCGGCGGCCAGTTCGGAATCCAGCTTGCCGTACAGGGGGGCGCCCCAGCCGGCCGGCACGCCTGTGACATCCAGCGCGACCACGGCGCCGATGGACGACCCGGCCTTGCGGATATCGTCCAGATAGGCCTCCCACGCGGACACGACGGCGCGCGAGGCGGCGAACAGGGGATTGTCGTGGACGGCGTCGAAATCGATGTCTTCGGGGGCGATCCTGTGCGGACCGATCTGAACCACGCCGGCCCGGATTTTGATCCCGTCGCCCAGCACCTTGCGCGCCACGGCGCCCGCCGCCACCCGGCTGGCGGTTTCCCGCGCCGAGGACCGTCCGCCGCCGCGCGGATCACGAACCCCGTATTTGGTCTGATAGGTGAAGTCGGCGTGGCCCGGCCGATAGGCGCGGGCGATCTCGCCATAGTCCTTGGACCGCTGGTCCTCGTTCTGGATCAGGATCGAGATGGGCGTGCCGGTGGTCACCGGGCCTTCGCCGTCGTCGAACACGCCCGACAGGATCTGGGCCGTATCGCTCTCGCGCCTCTGGGTCACGAAGCGCGAACCGCCGGGCTTGCGCTGCTCCAGCCAGGGCTGGAGATCGGCCTCGGTCAACGGGATCAGCGGCGGACAGCCGTCCACGACGCAGCCGATAGCCGGCCCATGGCTCTCGCCCCAGGTGGTCACGCGAAACAGATGGCCGAAGGTGTTGTGCGACATGGAGCAACCTAATGGTCGAGGACGGCGGCCAGGTCCAGTGTCCGGGCGGCGTCGTGCAGCCGACGATCCCGCGTCCACAGCCGCGCGCCTGGCGTCAGTCGGGTGGAGGCGAGGAGGTGAAGATCCAGATAGCCGACGCCAATCCCGAAAAGCCGGTTCTTTTCGATCAGGGTCAGCACCTCTTGGTGCGAGGCGGCGACAGCGGTCGGCAATCGCGAGAGTTGGTCGAGAAAGGCGCGGCGGTTGGCGAGGTTTCCAGCGGCCAGTTCACCGATGATGGCGGGATGGCACAGGATGTCCTCGCCACGAAGCCGCTCAACCAGGGTCTGGTCTGTTGATCGCAGGTGCGCGATCCATACCGAACTGTCGGCCAGGATCATTCCTCGACCAATTCGGGGCGTCGCCGAGGCGCGGCTGTGGCTTTGGGGTCAGTTCCGCCCATGGCGGCCAGGCGACGCGCCGCCTCGCGGGCGACGAACGCCTTCAGGGCTTCACGAATGATCGCGGACCGCTCGGACAGACCGGAGTATTCCGCCGCCATTTCCATCAGTTCGTCATCGAGTGTCACGGTGGTTCGCATGGCGTGCCTCATCAAAAACGTCACCAGATGATGCGCTCAATGATGTGACGCTTCAAGATCAGGCCGCCAGACGCTCCGGCGCCCAGGCGCGGGTGAACCGGACCAGCATATCCTCGGCGGCCGAGGGCGCCTCTGACGACGGGGTCAGGGTCACGAACAGATGGCCCGCAGGATGGGGACCGCGCGCCGGCAGGCCCATGTCCTTGAACCGCACCCGCGCCGGGGCCGCCATCTCGGGCGTGATCCAGGCCGAGCGGGCGCCCGCATGGGTTTCGATCTCGACCCGGCCGCCTTCGTCCAGCAGGCGCGAGGGGGTGGGCCAGGACATGAACAGGTCGTCGCCCATGACTGAAAGCCCGTCCTCGGGCCGGATCAGCACCGCCAGATACAGGTCCGAACCGTCCGTCGCGCCGCCGCGCAGCCGCAGATGCTCGCCCGTGCGCAGGCCCGCCGGGACGGCGACCCGAACCGTGCGTGCGCCCAGCCTCAGTTCGACCCGCGCGCCGGCCAGGGCCTGCATCGGGCTGAGCCCCAGCACCGGCCGAGGCGTGGGGCGTTCGGCGGGCGCCGCCAGGCTGGGACGGGCAGGGGCGTGGGCCTGGATCAGGCGGTAGGCGGCGATCACCCGCCGGAACCGTTCGGCGTCTCCGCCGGCCTGGTCCGGACGCGCCGCCTTCACCGCTGCACGGAAGGCGGCCTTCAGGGCGGCGGCGTCGGTCGCGCCGTGCAGACCCAGGATCGACAGGGCTTCGCGAACGGCGGCGGCGTCGGAGGTGGAACGGATGGCGCTCATTCCCGTACCGTTCGCGCCTTAGGGTCAATGCCGGGTTAACTTAACTTTTCGGGCTACCGCGCTTCGCGCTCCTTGAGGCCATTCATGTCGGGCTACCGCGCCTCGCGCTCCTTGAGCCCGGGGGGCCGTTTTGATCCCGATCATTTCCACCGCCTCTGTCCCGCGCTAAGTCAGGCGCATGACCCCCCCCGTGATCCCGCCCAGCCCGTCGCGCGAAGAGTATGCGCGCGACTATGCCGCCGCCCTGGCCGCCAATGGCGACGAGACGATCTTTGACCGGGTCGAGCCCATCGGCCTGTTCGTCGAATGGCTGGCCGAGGCGGGGGCGCTCGAGGTCAATGATTCCAACGCCATGACCCTGTCAACGGTGGACGCCGACGGCATGCCCGACGCCCGGATCGTCCTGCTGAAGGATGTGGATGGGCGCGGCTTCACCTTCTATTCGAACCGCGAGAGCGCCAAGGGTCTGGAGTTGGACGCCCGTCCGGTGGCCGCCCTGACCTTCCACTGGAAGTCGTTGCGGCGTCAGGTGCGGGTGCGCGGCCAGGTGCAGCCGGTCAGCAAGGAAGAGGCCGACGCCTATTTCGCCAGCCGCGCCCGCGAGAGCCGGGTCGGGGCCTGGGCCTCGGACCAGTCTCGTCCGCTGGACACGCGTGCGACGCTGGAAGGCGCCGTGGCGCGCGAGACCGCCCGGTTCGAAGGCGACGAGGTGCCGCGCCCCGAACGCTGGACCGGCTGGCGTGTGACGCCGCAAAGCGTCGAATTCTGGCGCGACCGTCCATTCCGCCTGCATGACCGGCTGCGCTTCACGCGCGACGGCGACGCCTGGAGCCGCGAACGCCTCTGGCCTTGATGTCGCGGCCGTTCGGCGCGAACGAAACGCTCTGGCTTCGGCCGCGTTAAGCTCGCTCGTCTCGGCCAAGGGTCTTCATGCGTTTTCTGTCGCTTCTGTTTGCGTCCCTGCTGCTTGCGGCCTGCGCCACCCATCCCGGCAAGGTCGATCATGTCCGGTTCGCCAGCGACGCCCGGTCCGTGCTGGCGACGACCCAGGCCGGGACGGTGCGCGGCGTTCAGGGCGCGGGGGTTCGCGCCTTTCTGGGCGTGCCCTTCGCCCGTCCGCCGGTCGGCGATCTACGCTGGCGCGCGCCGCAGCCGATCCAGGCCTGGGCCGGCGTGCGCGATGCGACCCGGCCGGGATCGGACTGCACCCAGGCCATTGGGCGCAAGGCCATTCTGGGCGGGGGCGGCGGCCTCGTCGTGGGGGGCGAGGACTGTCTGTATCTGAACATCTATATGCCCGCCGGAGACGCCGCCGAGCTGCGGCCGGTGATGGTCTATATCCCCGGGGGCGCCTTCACTGTGGGCTCGGGCGTCAACTATGATCCGTCGAAACTGGCCGCCGATCAGGATCGGGTGGTCGTCACCCTGAACTACCGCCTGGGCGCCCTGGGCTGGCTGGCCCATCCGAAATTCCAGGCGGAAAGCGAAGGCTTCGGCGGCAATTTCGGCCTGATGGACCAGCAGGCGGCCCTGCAATGGGTGAATCGGAACATCGCGGCCTTCGGCGGCGATCCGGCCAATGTGACCCTGTTCGCCGAGAGCGCAGGGGCATGGACGGCCTGCTACCTGATGGCCTCGCCCAAATCCGAGGGTCTGTACCAGCGGGTCATCATGCAAAGCGGCGGATGTCTGGAGCCGTCGTCCCTGGTCAGCGCGGAGGAGGCGGCTAGGACCGGGCCGAAGTTTGCGGAAAACCTGGGGTGTGGCGGCCTCGATCAGATCGACTGTCTGAAGGCCCTGCCGGCCTGGCGGTTGGCGCGCGCGCCGTCCCTGCGGGCGGGGATCAATGGGCCTGGATCCTGGGGACCGGTTCATACCGACGCGACTGTGCCGGAAAACCCGGCCCTGGCGATCCATGAGGGCCGCTTCACCCGCGTGCCGGTCATCGTCGGCACGAACCTGGACGAGGGGCGGCTGTTCGCCAACGAGGTCAAGGACATGGATCGCTACCAGAAGGAGACGATCTGGATGTACGGCGATGTCGGCCCGCGCGTGCTGGACCGCTATCCCGTCGGTCCTGAGGGGCCGGCCTACGCCATCGCTGCGAACTTCACCGACCAGAGGTTCGCCTGTCCGTCCCAGGCCCTGCGCCGTCAGTTGTCCCGCTATGTGCCGGTCTGGGGCTATGAGTTCGCGGATCGCGGCGCGCCCTTCGTCCTGCCGGACTGGCTGGTCGGCCTCGACCTGGGCGCCTATCACGCCAGCGAACTGGCCTATGTGTTCGGGACCAGTTGGGTCTTCACCGATGTGAAGCGGTTCACCCCCCGGCAAAAGGCCCTGTCCGACCGGATGCAGAGGTTGTGGGCCGGTTTCGGCCAAGGCGACTTCGGCCCCGAATGGCCCCGCGTCGAGGGTGCGGGGCCGGTGCGGGTGTTCACGGCCCAGGGCGACCGACTGGATAAGGACTTCTTCGGCCGCCACCACTGCGACTTCTGGGACGGAACGCCTTTCGGCGCGGTCCAGTAGTCAGACGAACCGCACGGTCACGCCGGGCTTGACCTTGTCGGCCAGCATCCAGGCGTCCCAGTTGGTCAGGCGGACGCAGCCGTGCGAAGCGGTCTTGCCGACCAGATGCGGGTCGGGCGTGCCGTGGATGCCGTAGCTGGGCTTGTTCAGATCGATCCAGACCACGCCGACCGGATTGTTCGGTCCCGGCTGAACCACGACCTTGCGGCTTCCTTCGCCAAAGCTCAGCTTGGACGGGTCATAGGTATAGTTCGGATTGCGGGCGACGCCGTTGACCTTGACCGTGCCGGTGGGCGTCGGATTGTCGCCGCTGCCGATGGTGGCCGGGAAATAGGCGATCAGCTTGCCATCGGCGGCGAACGCCTTGACCGACCCCTCGGCCTTGTTGACGTCGATATGGTCCACCTCAGCCGGCAGGGGCGTGGTGTTCACCGCCGGAACCAGCAGGGTCTGGCCGACGCGGTTGAAGTCCGCGCCCGGGTTCATCGCCCTCAGCAGGCCCTCGGTCACGTGGAACCGCTCGGCCAGGGCTTCGACGATATTGGCGTAGCCCATGGCGGCCGCCTCGCCCTGGGCTTCCAGATCGGTCGGAACCACGCCGATATAGGGGCCGGCCACGTCCTCCTGGGTGATCCGATAGGTCGAGGTCACGGCGCCGATCCCCACGGCGCGAAGCCGGCCCATGATGTCGGCGTCCAGTTCGCCGGTGACGGGCAGACCCTGCGCCTCCTGGAAGGCCGAGATCGCCTGACGCATGTTCGAGCCGGCCAGTCCGTCGATGGCGCCGGGCGAAAACCGCGCCCGTTCCAGCAAAATCTGGGCGCGGATCAGGGCCGGTTCCGGTTGAGCCGGATTCTGCGCCGTCGTCGGGGGCGCGTCGGGCGCGGGGGGCGAATAGGCGCTGTTCTCGATGGCGTCGCGCGACAGGGGCCCTGACTGCCCGACTTCGGCGGCGGGGGACGTCGCCGCATCTCGGTCATGGTCGGCGGGCGGGGAACAGGCGGCCAGGGTCAGGACGGCGAGACTGGAGGCGAGGCAGGCGAAACGGCGGTTCATTCGGGAGCTTTCGGAGGCGACAGACAAGGGCGTGGTGGCGTCGGGTTCAGTTCTCTTCGCCCGTCGCGGGATCGGTCGCGGTCTCGCCGGAGTTGCTGGAGCCTTCTGAGCCCTTGGGTTCGGTCGCGGGGCGCGGCGGTTCGCCGTCGTGGTCCGGACGCAGGTTTTCGTTCTCTACGTTGCGATTGTCGGGTCGTGCGTCTGTCATGGGGGTCTCCTGGCGGAGCAGGCCTCCGCAGGATGGCAACGCGCGCGGGCCGGCGGGGCTCCCGGCTGTGGCGATATCACCCCGTTCACCATGACGATGAACCATACCGAAACGGGCCATGGCGCATGGTTTCTGGAATGGACCTTGCTCCCAAGGGTCGCATGAGGACGCGCATGGCCGAAACGCTGCAGGTCGAGATCATGAGCGCGGAGGCGATGGACGCCGCCGCGATCGCCCTGTGGCGCGACTGGACGACGACCAATCCGGCCCTGACCAGTCCCTATTTCCGCTGGGACTATACGCAGATCGCCGCCCGCGTCTGTCCGGGCGCGGCCGTGGCCGTGTTTCGGCGCGGCGGGCGGATCGTCGGCTTCTTCCCGCATCAGAAACGCGGTGGATCGGTGCAGCCGCTGGGTGCGCCGATGAACGACTATCATGGCGTGATCGCCGCCGAGGGCGAGACCATCACGCTGGAACAGGTGGCGCACCTGCTTCATGCACGCCGGTTGAACGTCCCCGGCTGGATCGGCGCGGCCGAGACCGGCCAGGCGCGTGAGACCGTTCAGGTCGCCATGCCGGACGCCGGCTTCGACGCCTGGTACGCCGAGCGTCGCGTGACCTTCGGCAAATATTTCAAGGACAAGGAACGGGCCCGCCGCAGCCTGGAGGCCGAGCTGGGCCCCGTTCGGGTCGAACGCGGCCTGCGCGACCCCGCCCTGCTGGACCAGTTGATCGATCTGAAGGCGGCCCAGTATCGCCGCTCGGGCCTGCACGACATTTTCGCCTGTGGCTGGACGCGCGACCTGCTCCACGCCCTGATGGCGGACCCCCGGCCGGACTTCGGGGCCTCGATGGCGGCCATGCATGCGGGGGACAAGCTGGTGGCGATCGAGTTCTCGCTACACGCTGGTCGGCACTATCATTTCTGGTTCCCGGTGTATGAGCCCAGCCTGGCGCGTTGCTCGCCGGGGATATTGCTGAGCATGGACACGATGCGGCTGGCCTCGGCCGAGGGTTTCCGGGTCTTCGACTTCGGGTTCGAGGGCGAGAGCTACAAGAAGTATTTCGTCAACGCTCGCCAGACGGTGCGCGAGGCGGTGGTGATGCGGCCCGGCCTGACCCAGGCCCTGGGCGACGCGGCGGTAGGGGTGCTGGACAAGGCGGGCGGCCGGGGCGAGGCGCTGCGGGCGTCGCTGCGCCGTCGCTGGTCCACTATCGAGGCCTGCGAGGCCTCGCCGGTCGGGCGGCTGCGCGGCGCGGCCGTCGCGGTTCGGTCCGCCGTCAGCAAGGCCGCCGCCCGCAAGAAGACGCCCACGCGCGTCGCCCATGTCTGAGGATACGATCATGAGCGGCCGCCGCACCCGCTATCCCGGCCCCATCGCCGAGGCCGGAACCCATTCGCACAGCCTGGTGGAACAGGGCTTCGCCGAGGATGCGGCCCTGGCCGCCGTGCTGGACCGCTATCCCGCCGAACTGTTCGACATCAACCTGTACGACTACGACGACGCCGGCCAGGTCAGCCTGCGCACCGGCGCGCGGGGGCGGCTGTCGGGCGAGGACCTGCTGGAGGCGATCAAACAGGGCCGGCTCTGGGTCAATCTGCGCGGGGTCGAGACGGCCTGGCCCGAATTGTGGGCGGCGGCGATGAAGGATTTCGCCGCGATCCAGGCGACCTATCCGGGTCTGCGGGCGGTGCGGAACGCGGGCCAGCTGATCCTGTCCTCGCCCAAGGCGCGGGTGCCCTATCATTTCGATGCGGCGGGGGTGGTTCTGTTCCACCTGCGCGGGCGCAAGCGGCTGTTCGTCTATCCGGGCGACGAGCGGCATCTGCCCGAGCGCAGCATGGAACAGGTCGTCGCGCGCCAGACGACGGAGGAACTGCCCTATGATCTGGCGTTCGAGAACGACGCCCAGATCATGGATCTGGAGCCCGGCCGCGCCCTGACCTGGCCCCTGTATGCGCCGCATCGTGTGGAGAACCTGGACCGGTTCTGCGTCAGCCTGTCGATGGATTTCCAGACCTGGCCGTCGCGGTTCAGAAACGGCGCACTGTTCACCAACGCCGTGATCCGCAGCCGGGGCGGCGAGCCGCGCCTCACCGACGGCATGGCGGCGCCGGAGTTGGCGGCGCGCTGGGCCGCGTCGCTCGCTTTGAAGCGGGCCGGGGCGATGAAGAGCCGGATCGCGACCTTCGAGCGCGACTTCCAGCCCGAGGTCGGGGTTGCGGACGGCGCGGGCGCCTTGAACGCCACCCGTTAATTCGAGTTCATGACCTCGAGTTAAAATGACTCGCGGGTCGCCAGCGCGCACCTTTTCCTCATATCCGGGAAAGGGAACGCCTCCATGAAAACCGCTCTGATCGCCGCCGCCGCCGTCGCCGCCCTGACGGGGTTGGCCGCCGCCGCGCCCGCATCGGCCGGCGAAGTCGAGATCCGCAACGCCGTGGCGCGCGTGGTCGTCATCGTCGAGGACCGACAGGACATCGCCGTCGAGGTGACGCAGGGCCGATCGAGGCTGCCGGCCGTACAGGTGCGGCGCAACGGCCGTGACGTGGAGATCGACGGCGGGCTCCGCCGCAATGGCGTCTGGGGTCGTGGCGACGGCATACGCAACTGCAACTCGGGCCGCGCAGACGCAGCCCAGCCCGGCCAGGGCGCGACGGTCGAGGTGCGCGATCTGGGCCGCATCCGGCTGGAGGACGCGCCCCTGATCATCCTGCGCACGCCGCGGAACGTGGATGTCAGCGCCGGCGGCGCCGTATTCGGCGCCGTGGGACGCGGCGCGCGCTCGGTCGAACTGGACAGCGGCGGCTGCGGCGGCTGGACCATCGCCAATGTGGACGGCGACCTTGAGCTGGGCGTCGGCGGTTCGGGGTCGATCCGCGCCGGGACGTCGCGGACGCTGGACGCCAGCGTCGGCGGTTCAGGCTCGGTTTCGGCCGGCGGCACGGGCGACCTCAAGGTCGCCGTCGGCGGCTCGGGCAATGTGGAGGTCGCCAGCGCCAATGGTCAGGGCGACATCTCCATCGGCGGCTCGGGCGGGGTGAACGTCCGCCAGGGTCGGATGGACAAGCTGTCGGTCGCCATCGGCGGGTCGGGGGATGTCCGCTACGGCGGAACGACCCGCGACCTCAGCGTCGCCATCGCCGGCTCGGGGAACGTCCGCGTCGCCGCCGCCACAGGCTCAGTGTCCCGCACCGTCGTCGGATCCGGGACGCTTCATATCGGGCGTTAAGACCCGTATCTCGCCGCGAGAGGAAAGGCCCCCGGTCGTGGAACCCTGGGGGCCTTTTTCGTGCGTCGATCCGGACATGAAAAAAGCCCCGGCGGATCGCTCCGCCGGGGCTCTTCTCATCCCGTGAGGGAGGCCGTTGCTTACAGGCCGCCCAGGACGCTCGTGATCGACGAGACGTTCAGGCCGGCGCCGGCGCGGTCACGCGCTTGCAGACCGCCGCCGAAGCTGTAGCGCAGGCCCAGCGACCAGGTGTCGACGTCGATCGAGTCGACGTCGGCGCGGGTGTAGGCGGCGCCGACCGAGAACGGGGTGTTCTCGATTTCGTACTCGGCGCCCACGCCATAGGTCCAGGCGTCCACGTCGCCGCCGGCCACGTCGACGTTGTTGTAGCTGACGCCGGCGTTCAGGCGCAGGTTCGGCATGACGTAGAAGGCGGCGTCGCCGCCGACGGTCCAGATGTCGGCGTCGCTGTCGTCAGACGTGGTGTAGGCGACCAGGCCGGTCAGGGTCGCGTTGGACAGGTACTTCTGGGCTTCGGCGCCGACGGTCCAGACGGGATCGTTGCCCGAACCGATGTCGTTGGCGGCGACGAAGGCGCCGGCGCGGACGTCCGAGGTCCACATCTTGGTCAGGTGGGCGGCGGCGACGCCGGTGACGTCTTCTTCACCGAAGGCCTTGGTGTAGTCGACGGCGCCGTTCAGGGTCACGGTCCAGTCGGCGGCCGGCAGGGCGACGGTGCCGTCCACGGTCCAGACGTCGGCGTCGACGTCATCGCCGGCGACTTCGACCGACGGGTTGGAGTAGGTCACGCCGACCGAACCGATGGCGTTCTGGGCGAAGGCCGGGGCGGCGAACAGGGTGGCGGCGGCGGCCGAGGCGAGGAGGATCGTCTTCATTTTCTTTTGTCCTTAGCAGTCTGTGCCCGGGTGGAGGCCCGGGGAGGGCGGCTGCTACCAGCCGGCGCGAGAAGCTGAGCAATAAACCGTCGTTACATAAGTGTCTTGAAACTGACATGTGGCTCATCCGCCACGCCTTGTGGTCGAAATGTGTCACGCGCGCGCGTTTCCTGCGGCAAGGGGTTAACGGGCCGAAATCATATAAGGATATCCTTATATGTATTGACGGCTGCGCTTGATTGCGGTCATGTGCCCGGGTCGTGGTCTGCACGCGGTCTTCGGGGCGCGTGGAGCTAAGAGGGAAGCCGGTGTGACACCGGCGCTGCCCCCGCAACTGTAAGCGGCGAGTCGAGGGTCCATCTCGTGTCACTGGCGTCCGCGCCGGGAAGGCCGGATCCGAGGCGTCGACCCGTGAGCCAGGAGACCTGCCCCGACAGATAACGTCCTCCGGCGGGGTGTCCGGTCAGGCCGCATGCGCGCCGCCGGACCCTTGTTCGCGTCGGCGTCCGCGCGACCCTGTCCGAAGCCTGGCCACAACACAGGTTTCGAACGTCATGACCCGCCATCCCGTCCAGGTCGCCACCCTCGGCTTTCCCCGCATCGGCCCCAAGCGCGAGCTGAAGACCGCGCTTGAGGCCTATTGGGCCGGCAAGATCGACGGGGACGCCCTGCTGTCCACCGCCGCCGAGCTGCGCGCCCTCACCTGGGCCCGCCAGCGCGATCTGGGCGCCGACATCGTGCCGTCGAACGACTTCTCTCTTTATGATCAGGTGCTGGACCTGACCGCCATGGTCGGGGCCGTGCCCGCCGCCTATGGCTGGAGCGGGGATCGGGTCGATCTGGCGACCTATTTCGCCATGGCCAGAGGGTCTGGAGCGCCGGGGTCTCGCGGCGGCGACAGTCCGGTCTGCGAACAGGGTCATGTCCACGGCGGCGGTGAGGGCGCGTCGGCGATGGAGATGACCAAATGGTTCGACACCAACTACCATTATCTCGCGCCTGAGTTCACGGCGGATCAGGTCTTCCGGCTGGGCTCGACCAAGGCGCTGGACGAGTATCTGGAAGCCAGGGGGCAGGGGATCGACACCCGGCCGGTGCTGCTGGGGCCGGTCAGCTATCTGCTGCTGGGCAAGACGCGCGGGGCCGACTTCGACGTCCTCAGCCTGCTGCCTCGCCTGCTGCCGGTCTATGCCGAGGTGTTGCGGTCGCTGGCGCGCGCGGGCGCGACCTGGGTGCAGATGGACGAACCCTGCCTGGTCACGGACCTGAGCGACGAGGCCAAGGCTGCCTATGATCACGCCTATCGCGTGCTGGCCGATGTGACGCCGCCGATCAAGCTGATGTTGACCCCCTATTTCGGGGCGCTGGGCGACAATCTGCATACGGCGTTGAAGCTGCCGGTGCATGGCCTGCATCTCGACCTGATCCGCGCCTCGGAGCAACTGGCCCCGGTCGCTTCGGACATGCGTCCCGATCAGGTGCTGTCGCTGGGCGTCATCGACGGCCGCAATGTGTGGAAGGCCGATCTGAACGCCGTATTGGACCGGGTCGAGCCCCTGGTGGCCTCGGGCCGCCGGGTGGTGCTGGCGCCGTCCTGCTCGCTGCTCCACACCCCCATCGATCTGGAGCGTGAGACGGCCCTGGAGCCGGAGATCAGGAACTGGCTGGCCTTCGCCGTGCAGAAGGTGGCCGAACTGGCGACCCTGGCCCGCGCCCTGAACCAGGGCCGCGATGCGGTGAAGGCCGAACTGGACGCCTCGACCGCCGCCGTCGCCTCGCGCCGCACTTCGCCGCGCATCAATGATCCGAAGGTCCAGGCGCGCGCCGCGGACGCCGACCCCGCCCTGTCGAACCGCACCTCCAGCTTCGAGATCCGGCGCACGGTGCAGCAGCGGCGGCTGAACCTGCCCGCCTATCCGACCACCACCATCGGCTCCTTCCCCCAGACGGCCGAGGTTCGAAAGGCGCGCGCCGATCACGGCAAGGGCGTCATCGACGACGCCGCCTACGCCGCCTTCCTGCGCGAAGAGACGGCGCGGACGGTGAAATGGCAGGAAGACCTGGGTCTGGACGTGCTGGTCCACGGCGAGTTCGAGCGCAACGACATGGTCCAGTATTTCGGCGAGCAGTTGTCCGGCTTCGTCTTCACCAAGGCCGCCTGGGTCCAGTCCTATGGCTCGCGCTGCGTGCGGCCGCCGATCATCTATGGCGACGTGTCGCGGCCCAGACCGATGACGGTGGAATGGTGGCGTTACGCCCAGGGCCTGACCGAGCGGCCGATGAAGGGGATGCTGACCGGCCCGGTGACGATCCTGAACTGGTCCTTCGTGCGCGACGACCAGCCGCGCAGCGAGACCTGCCGCCAGATCGCCTTCGCCATCCGTGACGAGGTGATCGATCTGGAAACCGCCGGCGCCGTCGTGATCCAGATCGACGAGGCGGCCCTGCGCGAGGGCCTGCCGCTGCGCCGCGCCGACTGGGCGGCCTATCTGGACTGGGCGGTCGAGTGTTTCCGCATCACCGCCTCGGGCGTGCGGGACGAAACCCAGATCCACACCCACATGTGCTATTCCGAGTTCAACGATATCATCCAGTCCATCGGGGCCATGGACGCCGACGTCATCTCCATCGAGACCTCGCGGTCCAGGATGGAGCTGCTCGACGCCTTCTCCGACTATCGCTATCCGGCCGAGATCGGGCCGGGCGTCTATGACATCCACTCGCCGCGCGTGCCGTCGGTGGATGAGATGGCGGCCCTGTTGACGGCGGCGGCGGGCAAGCTGCCGGCGGACCGGCTGTGGGTGAACCCGGACTGCGGCCTGAAGACCCGCGGTTGGGCCGAGACCGAGGCGGCGCTGACCAATATGGTCTCGGCCGCGAAGGCCGCGCGCCAGGAGGCCGTAGGGGGATGAGCGTCACGCTTATAGACATGGTGTTCCCTGGCGACGCCAACCACCACGGCACATTGTTCGGGGGCGTCGGTCTGGCGCACCTGGACAAGGTCGCCTTCCTGGCCGCCGCGCGTCATGCGCGGCGGCACACGGTCACGGCCGGCTGCGAGCGGATCGACTTCGCCGCACCCGCCCGGATCGGCGAAATGGTCGAGGCGACGGGTCGGGTGGCGCGCGTGGGCCGAACCTCCATGGGGGTCGAGGTCGAACTGTGGGCCGAGGCGCCGGTCAGCGGCGAGCGCCGCCTGTGTACGCGCGGCGTGTTCAACATGGTGGCGCCCCGCGAAGCGGGGCAGGGCGACCTGCCGCCGGTTCCGGACAAGCGGGCGGAGCGGGGGGACGGCTGGCTGCGGACGGCGGAGATGGTCTTCCCGACCTGGACCAACCACTATGGCACCCTCTACGGCGGCGACGCCCTGAAGCTGATGGGCAAGGCCGCCTTCATCTGCGCCACCCGACGGGCCAGGGGCGTCATGGTCATGGCGGCGTCGAACCGCATCGACTTCTCGTCGCCTATAAGAGAAGGAGACATGATCGAACTGGCGTCGCGCGTCACGCGGGTCGGCCGCTCCTCCGTCGCCATAGAGGTGGAGCTGTGGGCGGAGGCGCTGTTGACCGGCGAACGACGGCGGTCGGCCGTGGCCGAATTCGTCATGGTGGCGGTCGATGAGGCGGGGCGATCTGCGCCGATTTCGAAGCCTGCGGCGACGCTGGAACCGGCCTGACGGAATCCTGTCGCCGCCACGGTTTCGCCGCTTGACGAAAATGGAATCGGTAGGCATAAGCCCCACTCTTGTTGGACCGGCTGTGCATCCCCGGATGCAGACGCGGTTCGCAGGAACGACCTGAGACCCTGTTCTTTGCAGTGACCCAGGACTTTAGCGGCCTTCGCAGGCGACTGCGTGGGCCGATCGTTTTTGCGGATTTGCGTTCCCTGAGGGCTCTATGCCCGAAGGCCTTCGGTCTTTGAAATGGTTCACAGGGACGCGGTCCTCCGACCGCATTGGAAGTAAGCACCGATATGGATCAAAGCATCCGCATCAGGCTCAAGGCCTTTGATCACCGCGTCCTCG